>ERZ779851.23-NODE-23-length-133815-cov-4.198400_pt1 | contig 133815 bp, 139 predicted proteins | sample MGYA00511094_ERZ779851 | MGnify/ENA primary metagenome ERZ779851 (study PRJEB29588, sample SAMEA2155512) | human gut metagenome | biome: human gut; feature: human-associated habitat; material: faeces | place: Denmark | collected 2008/2010 ...
TGGCAGGAATACTTTTTAAACCAGCTATTTTAGCAGCTTTAGTTCTTCTTTCACCCGCTACTAGTTCATAGCCTTTAATGCTTTTCTTAAATAGAATTTCAAATTGCCAATTACAGTTGGCGGCGTCACATTTACGGAGCAGTAATGAACATAACTCTGCACTTCAGTGTCAAAAGATATCAGCGGTCAGGATATAAGGCGGCTGTTGATATTGAATGCAAAGCAACCTCCGCCTGTAACGTAGATACAAATGTTTTTGTAATATAGAAGCTGCCTAAAAACTTCAATAAGTAGCCTGATTACAGATTCAGTCATATAGCAGATCCTGTGGACATGTAGGATTATCCGTCCGTGATGCTGGATGACTATGCTTATTTCCGAACAAACAGTATAAAGCTCAGAGTTCGTAGCGACTTTCAGGCATAGCACGCTATAAATGGAATCAAGACAGGTGTAGCAGCGCTTGTTAAGGCTCTTAACTATCTGAACACTGCATAGGCCACTGCATTTTAGTTCACTACAGGAACAGCGTGCTCTGACTCTGTGTCATATTCGCAGTCGTTGTCAGGTTCATAGTCACAGAGCTCCAGCTACAGCATAAGCTACAGTTAGAGCTCTGAATCACAGTCCGATACAAGCAACAGCGGAACAATGTGCATCTACGGCATGCAATTTGATATTCTGTAGTAGATCAGTCCTTTTTCGCCATCGGACTCTTCAACGCTTCCTGTAAATCTTTGCAATCATACTCAGTCTGACGCACTAACTATGGACACGCCTTGAACATAAGGCGCCTGTTCCTGATCAGATTACTTACCTTCACAGAAAACGGCAATATCATGTCTGCAAGACTGCCCATGTATCCCTGATACTTGACAGATATGTGGTCTTTGTTGCTGTACTCAAGTGCAATGAGCGCCTTAAGTTCGTTCATTATATCCAGCTTCTTAAGCACAGGAATCTCTGCAAGTGCCTGCTTCATCTGCTAATCGAGCTACAGGTCGAACGACTAATCCGCTTTATTCTTATCCAGAGCCTACGACATGCTTGTTTCCTGTCTGGCTATCTATATAAGATACAGGAGATTATCCAGTGGAATAAACGCTTTGTTCTCGATCTTTGTCTTTCCTATGCAGAACAGCAGCATCTCTCTTATAGCGGAGCAGTCCTTAGGGCATTCCTCATATGCTTCCTGCAAATTAGCTACTGCAAGTACAAGATGCTCAGGATAGCCCTGTTGCGCCTAGCATCCTTTTATGTACGCCATGCCTATGTGCTTCTACACGCAGTCGAGACACGGTTTCCTGTCGTATTCAACTTTCTGGAAGAACGTAGGGAACAGAGCGCTTACCTTCGATATAACAGGCTACGATACCTATGGGTATTGCCGTATCTGGCGCTTTATCTTCACAAGATTGTACTTGCTGAGCAGCCATGGATACTTCTGCATGATTCTGAGCAGCTGAGTCTTGTACGAGTTGTACTGGCAGGTGGAACAATTGGTCTTGCTGTTCTTGATTCTCTATGCGGCTTTCCTGTCTACTGTATCGAGCTTGTCTATATCCTATTTGAGTACCTGCTAGAATGCTTCTTTTGTCAGATACTTCTACATGTCCATCTGTTGAGCGGCATAGTACTAGTCTTCTGTCAGTGCATATACTGTATTCTTGTACAGTATCATGTAGTCTCCGGGTTTGATAGTATATGCAAGTGCAGCTACAGTCAGCTTACCGGTTGACAGTGCCTTAACTCTTGAATCATTAAGTTTGAATACCTATTCATCTGCTCTTAACATTGTCGTCTCCGCTGTCGGATTCCTGAAGGTAGCTGTCGAACTCGCTGATGATGTTAACCTTATATGGTCTCTACAGCTATTTCTTCAGTTCGTCGAACTCTTTACGTGTGTTGTACTAGTTCTGCTCGTATAATTTACGCCGCACGATCTACACCTGCTTGATCCTGGATGCCAGCTATGCTATGGTCTTCAGTGCGTATCTTCCTCCTGAGAACCTTGTATCTGTAACAATGCTCTTCTCCAGTTGAGGGAACTATCTGACAGCGTGCGACAGGTGATACAGCACGTTCTGCTTTGAGCACGGCGGATTAAGCTTCCTGCCTATCTCGAAGTAAGACATCTATGGATGCTGCATCTTGTATGTGAGAATCTAAAACAGTACAGGATATGTCTTGGACAGACGTGTAAGTTTGAGCACCAGATTGCTGAGTGTAAGAATAAAGTTCTGCTGACACGCCTATACGATTATAGCCAACGTGTCAGGAGAAATTTTTTCAGGAAGGATATCCTATATCTACACAGGCTACGGACGTTTGACAGGTTGCTGAGACTACACACCGTCTGTGTCGAACAGCTATGAGTGTTTATGTGTGTTGGTAGTCTACTTTGACAGGAAACACTTGGCACAAGGAGTTTCCTAGTAAGGCTTATCTTTGTACTTCTAAATGTCGAACTACGGACATGGACAGTTTGGCATGTTATATTCCTTCAGTTAGTTTCATTAAGCCTAGCTGAAGTTACATGTAAGTCAACAGTCCTTTACCTGTACCCATTTCTTTATCTTGCTGCTGCCAAGATAAGCGAATACATACATTGATGTATCAGTACCTGACGGCATAGGAACCTAAGAAACAAAGTCGCGCATATCGACAGGAGAGCAAGCTGTCTGCGTTACGTATGTCTATACCTTCGCGTTACCATTCCGTACACAACTTACAGTGCCCAGCAGAGTCACCTTTTCCCACTACTATCTGTCCACAGCAGTCTACCAATCCTGATCCTGCTGCACGACCGCAATTCCGAAGTCCCATTTTGCGGTGGTAAAGTCATATTTGGCTGTCAGGTATACCTACAGATCGGACTTATATCTAGCACCCTATCCCTCCGGATATCTTCCTTCTACGTAATAGGATACAGCCTATCCGTTTGCATTTACAGAAGGTATAGCATCGCCTGAACTTACATATAGTCTATATCCAGAGCCCTTGTGATCCAGCGGTATTATAGCGAACCCGTTAGCGCAGGCACTCTGTCCATCCCATGAACTTGTACCTCCGCCGCCCACGTTAGGCTATACACGCAGCTAAGACGTCGGGACAACTACTGAAGGTGCTGTGTTGAACGGACTCAGCGTAGCTTTTGGTGTCATTATCCCCGGACGCTACTTCTAAGAATCAAAATAGCAAGCCAGAGAAGCCCTGAAGTTACCATATGCAGATATGTATTCAGCGTTTTTACTGACTTTGTCGAACCAGTCCTGCAAGCCGTCCCCCATCGGATCATAGCTGGATATACATCCGACGCCACCTCCAAGTGCCTACAGGTTGGCAAATGGAACTATATTGACTACACCCTAAAAAGATACAGGCAGATTCAGGTAGTTATAGTCGTTCTATCTCTACCCATTAGTCTAATCATAATTTGTTGTGTCACAGCATATGGATATAGAGTCGGAGAACAGGTCTTTAATACCTACGCACTGATACTCTTTCCACCCACATCTGTCTTTCTTAAGGTGTTTCATATAAGCTCAGATACTTAATTGTACTGTAGTTGTAACTTCGTCATCCTACTAAGTAACAACAACGTTCTGCGTTACATCGCCTATAGACAGAAAAGTTACGCTTCCTGTGTTTGTGTTTATAGTGCGCACACCTGTCGGAGCTTCCGCCGGTAACTAAGACTCCTGTGAGTCTGAACCCCACACATCATTATATTTAGGTCTCCCTTTACCTGCTGCAGCCGACGACAGTATAATCAAATTGGAATCCTATGCACTTACCTGACAGTTATATCCGTCACAGAAACCTTTGACATTCGTATACATGGTCTGGTTAGGATATATCCCGCCTGTCTATTGGATTCCATCCGATGCGGCATGCAGCACTACTCCAGGCGTTCTGATTATCATGCACTAATTGAGGAGAATTAAAGAGCTGCCTGTATATGTAGGCAGCTAAGCTGTCAGCTACATATAGCATGAAACAAGAAAAGTGCCCGAGCAAGTGCCATCCTTTGTCCATGTTATGTACCATGGCTACTCATAGTAACCGTATTGCACTTTAAATACAGCCTTGCCTGGTTCCGTTCTTTCAAGAACTATCTGCGTCGGAATATTTGTATCCTGAACAGGTTTGTAGTAATTCTAGCCTGCTAAATATTGCCTGAGTCTCGGTTTTCGCATCTATATTCTGCAGCAAGCTATACATCCGGCTGTCTGTCTGTCGGTATCAGACAATCCAGTATGGTTATAGAATGGATATACAGCAGATATATTGTACAGTTTATCAAGCATTCCGTACCCCTGAGAACGTTATAGTTCCTGTGCTGGTTATCACTCGAAGATCTGAAAGAGCACTCGGTTTAATTAGCACATGGCTGCCAGACAGGTCTTTACCGTTCACATATTTGAGGTACTTCGGTACCTGATATGCAATGTCGGATACATCCGTGGTATCTTTATCCCCATACACATTTATAGCCGGTACTGATATTATTCCGCTGTCGGTGAGCGTCACATTGCGCTGGAAAATCAGAGTTGTACTCCCTTTATATTTGTATTTTCCATTAAATATGACCTGTTTACACCCCACTGTATGTGTACATGTTATACACTACGGGGACAGTATAAGGTTGTTCGCGCTCAGTGCTATCTATCCGAGATGCTCCGTAGTAAGCACATTCAGAATGAATCCGGAAAACTATACATCATACATCAATTGCCCACAGACATGTCCATATACATCCACTAGCGAAGCTACAAGTTTATCGGCACTCTGTATACCTGATGTCTGGTCTGTACTGTGCTATCTGTACAGTACGGCATAAGCTATTTCAGTAGCTGTATTGTCACTTATATGTAACTTGCATGTAGTGGCGCTGTTGTGTGTAAAGCCGCTTATATATATAGGGAATCTAGCCTGCTATACACAAATACCTACAGATGGTATCCACGTAGATTTTACTATGTAGTTATATATCTGCATAGTGGACGCCTAATCGAACGGATATTTCGAAAATGTCCGCACCTGCTGCGTATCTGCATTAAGAATGTTCATTTTTACCTCTTTTGTTTATTGCAGATCAGCTTCCAGTAGATGACTAGGAATCGCTGTCATACTAGGCGCATGTGGGGAAGCCCGGATTGGATGAGACATAAATCACATAAACAGAGTCTCCGACAGCAACGGGTCCTGTGACAGATATCTGCTCGCATACACTTGTTATGTTCAGTCTCTGCGTCTGAGTTCCGTTGATGTTCTGTATATATTTTCCTGTTTCTGTGTTTGTGTATACTACCTAATTGGATTCTATAGGCGTCTATATGAAGTTGTACAACGGCTATTGCGTACGCCTTATATACATATAATCAGCACTGGGCAGATAAGCATGGGTTACACCGCCGTAAGTGTCACCATACTATATATTCTGTCCAACATACTAATTAGCTATGAGCTATGAGTTTTTAACTACAGGCGTTATTGTAAGAGTTCCCAGCTAGCCGACAACATTGCCTGCCATGTCAAATCTCTGAATACTGAAAGGCCAGTCAGGTCCACCTAAAGCACCCTTGTTCGTAAAGTTTAACTAGTCTTTATCACATTGGATAGATCCTAGTACAGTAATGTTTAATGTATCTCCGACAGGCTTCACGTCGTCGTTAGCCTGAATACTGGTGATACCTTTATTGTTGTAGCTATATGTATATGTAAGCGGATGGAGAGGCAGCTTTCCTGAAAAATTTATAGTGTGAGAAGGTCTGACACGTAATTTCACGAACCCGAAAGCATGTGTTGTATCGAAAGTCATCCACAGATTGCCTGCATACTATACAGTAGCCAACACTACAGAACCCGACATCAGCGTTATAGAGCACTAGCCCTGTTTAGCTGTCAATATATTAAGAGAAGGCTGCTGCTGCACATCTTTAAGCGCTAACTTTATCGACTATATAAAGTAATTGCCGAAAGGCACCTAGCATGTGAAAGGGTACGTATCTGTACGTGCGCTTGTCTCTGTTGTTACAAAGCTCATGTGTTGCTCTCACCGGTTATATCTAAACAAGTCCGCCATCGCCGCCGGTATCATAGTTTCCTCCGTTCACTGGTCCAGACTCTGAGTCAGACCTAGAAGGATACAAACCAAAGCCTGATGTGAAATAAGTTACCTACTAGGTGTCCTATTTGCTGACCACCATATCTCCCTGTGTGAACTACCAGGCAAGCTATATACGCCACCTGTTTGTCATTGTCAGCTATCCTTTGTCGATATCAGTAGCATCATAGGCTGCTTCAGCATATGCTCCGAGATCTACAAGCGGACTGGAAGACACCTGTGCGTCACTGCCGCTGCCTCCCTATACAATGACAGGAAGCACTTTAATGGATCCTGAGAACACAGCTCTGCACTACTTTGTCGGGAAGAATTGTATGGAGCATGTTATTACAGGCTAGTTCGTAGCCGATATGTCACAACTGAGGCTGCCTGTATCAAGCCCTCCGCCCAGGCTTCCGGTATCTTTACCGTACTAGATGTAAGTGTTCTATGTGACTTTGGTAACAGAGAGCAGCATTGCGCGTCCCTGTTCCGCAAGGAAAGATTGTGTCTGCCCTGACTATAACGTCGCTTTTAAGTGCAGTGTGACAGTACTCAGCCCGGCATCGCAGAAGTCTATGATTCGCTTTGACTGCATTATAAAGCCCAGGTGTGTCTCAGGCGCCTGAACCACTTCTATCGATCTGGCTTTTGTAAACACCAGATAGTTCCACATGGCGACAACTGCTTTATATTGATACAAAAGCTTTACAGCCTTGCCGAACTCTCTTTGTCTGTACTCCGCATCTATTTCGCTTTTGCCGCAGTTCTATATCTACAATACTCGTTTCTGCAGCATCTAGTTCCAGAGCCTGGCTGCAGCCGGTTCATAGTACAGGATACAATCCTTCAACCCAGAAAGCCACAACATACACTACTGGAGCATAGACTGCACATACCACTGGGAACTACAGTCGGCGCAGGCCTGACAGCCATCGAAGATCTTTATTGCTCCAGACACTTTGGATATCTATGGATCTGAATCGTCACCGCCCTAAACAACAGACGTACAGTAATCGCCCATCAGCATGAACTGTCCCTACTACAGAGGCGACACTCCATTTATAGTCCTTAAGTAAGATCCTGTTATAATGGGCACGACAGGAGCTTCCGACTAACTGTCAGACTCCTGCTTAGTCAATATATAAGATATCTTCGGTCCGGATGTTCCTGGTGTGACCTTAAGGTCATCCTTTCCCTGTATCTTTAAGTATTTTGTACTTACAGGATATCCTGCTATGCGCAATTCTGTTATCATATCAGTGCTGGTTCATTAAAGTGGATAAATTCGCCTGCATATAATTGATGGTATTGGCCTGATTTGTGAAGTAACTCTGCAGGACACTCTGTTGCTGCTTCAAGGCCTACAAAGCAATCACTGTGCTCTACATATTGGTTGAATCACAGCACGGCTTGGAGCATGGATTTTTCACAATCAGCCCACCCTGTCCCTGCGCAACAATGGCAACGCAGTCAACACCTGAAATCTATATATTGCCGTTGGAGTCAGGAGTTACGCCATTGATAGAGGTGATAGGTGTCGCTCCTGTCGAGGCGTTCAGCTGCTGCACCACAGACTACTGCACAGTCTAGGTAACATAAGTCTGGTCGACAGATATAGTAAGTGTCGTTACCTAGCCTTCAACAGCAGCGGATATGCTGACCCCCTATCCTGCCTGGATCTACACAATTCCATCATAATAGACCTAGTCAACCTTTATCGCCTAGAGATATGTCAGTTTACCTATTACACTGATGACATTCCGGTTAAGCTTAGTGTTGCTCGCTGTGTATACTTGTGTGCCGATATCATACGTGCTGGTAGGTCCTACACATATGGAGCCTGTAAGTTTAGCTGCCCACGACAGTGATCCTCCCTATAGTGCAGTCAATGTGTACCAATGCTGCACAGCAGGCTATGTCATAGTGAGTGTTTTTGGAATCCCTGAGCTTACAGCAACCTAGATACCGTTGTATCCTATGTAGATAGACAGAGATGCTCCCTAGTCCTGAACTCTGCTTATATAAAAAGCATCGCCGTCTACAGTTCCGGTAGCTTCAGGGACCAATATGCGCATATCCAAAATCAGATACTTAGGCAACAGCTGACTTGTAACAGACAGTCCTGTTACCTAATCCGCCAGAGGATATGTCTGGGCGGCCATATGGCTCATCCACTAATAGTCTGTCATTTGCCACCTCAGTAATTCGCGTTGTAGGTGAGCACCTTGGCGAGCTGGTCGAGGATATCCTGAGATACAGCATCGGATGTGTCGTCTTCCTGCACCTATGCGACAGCGGTTGTCTTGAATCCTGTCTGATACACATACATGTCGCTGCCGGGCGCTACAGCCTATACCTTTGCCAGCAACGTGCCATGTGTACTCAGATCAAAGTTGCCGATGTAAGCTGTCTATGTGTAAGCAAGCATAGATGTGCTGGTGTTGGAGAACACTGCAGTTGTGTCGCCTATGTGTATTCCTGGAATAGTAGTATATTCAGTGCCAGACGTGTCTACAGGTATCCAGTACACAGAGATGTTGACACGTCCTGATCCAGGGCCTCTTGTAGTAAACCATATTTTGGTCTGTCCTTTCAGGTTCTATCCGGAATACGTAACAGGTGTAGATATGATGAACGAGGTTGTCGCTGATCTCGGGAAGACAGTATACGTCAGCAGTCCGTCCGCAACTCTCTGTGTACCGTTCATACGCATGTCAGAAGCGGCGATGTTTGCTCCGTCGTGCTGAGCAGACGAAATCTGATATATACCCAATCCCAGCTTCTGTACTTTGATACCCATACCTGCATACAGCCTGGAAACGATAGGTGTTATGGAAATATTCTTGCCTGAAATATCGGCAACGGCTGTGGCCGAACCAACAACTTTGTTCTTTACGTACTGCGGCAGGTTGATCTCATATGTGCCGTTAAGAGAGTTCACACTGAGAGAAGAACTTCTTACAGTTCTTACAACAGAGTCCCCATAAGCAAACGGATAGTCATTGAACACGACAACCTATCCAGCCTGCGGTGCATCAGATGCTTTACACCATACAGCATCAGGCTGGAAGGAAAAATCAGTAGTATTGAGAAGACCTTTATAGAACACAGCAGTCGTATCGGCGGACAGCTGTCCAAGCATATCTGCATCAGATATCTTATAGAAGTAATTTCCTTGTGCCGTGTACTCTCCGTCATACGCTGCGCGCTACTGCCACTACCCTATAACCAAACTTGCGTGATGATGGTTGTCATGTGCAAGATAGTTCGAGAACATACTGAACTTGCCGTCTCCGTAATAGCTTAGGCATGGCTGTCTGAGATTCCATCCAGGTGTCTTTGTAGCTTTACCAGCTGTCTATGGAGATAAATAATAGATTCCAGCCTAAGCTCCAGTACCTAATGTAGCCTAGATGATGGGTGACTAGTAGTATCCAGATCGCAATATAACCGCAGGGTCTGTGGAAAGCACGATGCCCTATACTCTGCTCTGCGGTGCCTATACAGACTGCCCTTGTGCTCCGGGAATGCCTAACAGAGCCGCTTTCGCAGGCTTGAAACAGGCTGATGACCCTTCGGAATCGAAATATACAAGGTCTCCTGTCTGTACAGATGCATCAAGCACAGCCTACCACTGTATGACAGCGCTTTTGTTTGAAATTTGGTCAACACGTTGACTTATATCGTTGAGTACTGTCTATATGTAGTCAAGAGGCTGGTTGAGCTTATCAACAGTAGCCATCCCCTATGTGTACTTGGGTACCATGTAACTTTCAGCCATGTAAGCCTCCAATATTCATGCTCAGATTGAATATAAGTCCAGCACCATTGAGTCTGCACGTTGGCTATACCGGCACGCGGGCAAGCTACCAGCTATTTTCATCCAGCAGACATATATGTACTATTTTATCTTTTTGCTATTCAATCTACGAGTGATCTAATTTGTATGTATCAAAGCAGCATTTTATAGAGTTATCCTCAACAGAGACAGTTCCATTCCTTACTACTTTACCTGTATCTGTAAGTCCTGTACAAGAGTTGACTGCCTGCAGAAGAGCACGCAACAACAGCTCAGATCCTTTATTTGTCAAAGTCATTGTATCTCTCCTTATGCTGCAAGCCGTTATTCACAGATTCATTGTAATAAGCTATTGCTTTAGACGTCACCTGTAAATCAGGCTATATCGTAACGTATGTCTGTGCAGCATATCTGTATATTATAGGTATAGCACCTAGCGCTGTGTTCTAAACAATCACACGAGCAGCTATACACATGTCTTTGTAGTTGGAAGACGGAGCTACAATGATAAAGCCGGAGTGCTTCCATACTGTGGACAAAAGGAATTGCGCGGGATTCATATTGTCTGGAAGCTGTATATACGGTATATTCAGATCAGCATTTAACTATGCGCACAGTCTTTGATACTGTATGTAGTTCTAACCTGTCAGCGGCAGTACATTGTTTACAGGACTCAGTCCGTCTCTGTTTGAAGCTGTGAGCACTCCGACATCTGTAACAACAGGTATGCTCGCGATATCAGATGGAATGGTATCTTTCCATGTTATCACTCTCGGATAGTCAAGTACGTTTTCAGATGCGACAAATAAAGGCTAACCCTTCAGCACATACTGACCTTTAGTAACTATCGGAGAACCTTCACCGGTATATGTGTGGTCGCCTATAATGACTGTGCTGCCTTGTACATCTGATACAGTGCCCTACTGCCAGGCTACAGGACATTGTCCGACAGCTCCAAGTAACCGCAGAACATCCCGCTTGTTGCTGCCGTTAAGCTTTATGCTCCAGGCCGCCTACACAGCTCCCGGATACTTATACAACCAATAATTAGGAACCTACAGGATACCGGTAAAAGCATCCCTCAGTGTCTGATACTTCTAGTAGATGCCCCACAGCTAGTAACAGACTTTTATCTACCCGGCTACAGTGACTATAGCGGATCGGAATCCTAGCTGATCCAACGGCTGGTTGAACTTAATGCATCCGTCCTGCACAGTATAGTCGGTATCGATATTAAGCAGGATATCAGGTGTGTCCACCTTATTCTGTATCTTTATCGGGATACCAAGCTGCTACAAAGTACTGTACTTAGTGCCCTACACAGTTTGCCCTATGGAAGATGATCCAATTACGAACTGTGTTATAGGTATTACAGCGCTGCTCTATGTCTAAGCATCAACCAGTATACGCACAGGGTGCCACTTATCAGGCTGCACCGTATATGCAACATGCAACTGATTGTCTATTTGCAGCAGCCTATCCTACAGCACCTATCCAGACACGTGCTGAAAGAACTTACCAAGCAGCTAGATCAGCCATGTATCTTTCCATACCGTAGTCCAGAAATATCCGCATATTCTGCGAACAAGTTTAGCCCATTTCTACATTACAGTACCTCAAGTGTGATATATGCTGGCACTGTTGAGAAGTAATATGCTTGAGGATCCCACATATACAAACCTTGTCTGTATGTCAGGTCGATCTAGCCGTCAGAAGTGGTAAAGTTATAGTTGCCCCCATTAGTCATCGGCAAGCTTGTCTGAATACCATATGGAAGTCTTAAATTGATGTCAGGATACTGCTGGTGCAGAGCCTAGGCAACCTAAGCCATATTCAATATATAGTCACCGACCTGTTTGCTGTTCACATATTGGGATATGAAAATCTTAAGTGACTATAAGGTATCCTATGTTATCGGCTGTGTGCTGTGTATGTAGCCGGATATATGTACTGTTGCAGGTACAGCAGCTTTTACAAGGCAATCCTGTCCAAGGAAGGCGCCTGAAGAACTGTCCATATACTACTGCAGGTCTGTAATGCCGTTTACATACTACACAGTCACCTATACCGGAACCGAAGCTGCGAGGGACTGGCGGAAGCGTATCTTAGCTGTCTGATATACAGTAAGTCTTGCTGCCTACGCAGATACAAGTGTGTTGGATGAACCATACTATACAGTGTATGTGCCTATCTATGTGCCTTGCTGGGCAGAAAGTACCTTTGTTACGCGTGTGAAACCGGCAATCTATCTATCATCTTCTGCCGATACCTATATATAGTAGCCATCGCTGTCATGTTTCATAGACTAGAACAGAAGCTTACTGAATGATGTCTGATTTGCTGTTTTCACGTAGACATCAACTATGCCGCCATAAGGTACATCGAGGTTGTTGTTTCTGGCTCTGAAGCATCCCGGATCTTTGCTGCTTATTGCATTGCAGCTCATAACCTGTACAGGAGCTTCCTACATCTTTATCCGTAGAGCTCCCAGTGTTCCTATAGCAGATCCACACCTGTCCTTACATCTGCTCATCATAGATGCGTCTGTCTAGCTCTAAGCTCCACCTGTTATCGGAGATGTAAGCTACGCCTGACTGACGTTGGCTATGTACGATGACACTGTGACCAAAGCCCCTTCCGGTATCTCCATGTAGCCGGATACTACAGAGGCAACAGGAACATTGGTCTTGTACTGGCCATTAATGCTGTACATTTTTGTGTAATTGATGTCTTCAGTATCCTATAGAGGATTCACAGAGGCTATAGTTGTCTTCTAGGTGACAAAGATGTGTCCGTCTATAGTAAACTGAGCGCCTTTAGTCACTCGAACAGAAGAGGCAGTACAGGTAAGAGTCACAACACCTTTTGCGTATGTGCCCTGCTTTCTTGTGACAAAGTAATTACTTGCAACTATATCCGCAGTCTGGTTCTACGTGAGCTGTGACTAGGACAGGTAACCTACAGACGTAGTTCTTAACCACGTCTACATCAGCTGATTTATCTTTGCGAATAAATATGCGTATGGTCTTATCAGCAGCTACCGTATAACGGATGCCTTCTTCACATCCAGCTGCTGAGAGTAGTCCTGCATCAAATTGGTCAGTGTCTACTAGGCCTGCTGAAATTGAGTATTTGTTGGTTCTGTTAAATTCACGACAGTTCTCCAGTATATGTCTAGCCGTCTTTGAGCTGCAGTGTTATGCTTAAGACTCCATTACTTGCAGATGCTGTAAGTGAGTCCATTATGTCAATATCCTATGAGTCCAGCATAGATCTCGCCTGTGCACATGCGTTGGAACCTAGAGACGTAAGAAGCTAGTCAGATGGCGTATTCGAGCCAGATAACAAGTCTATCAACTGTGTTCCGGCATTTTCTCTGTAGCTGGAGGAGGACGAGCTGAGCATAAGCACAAGTATTTTCTGATACAGAATGAGCCCCTGTGCAGAAGTTACTCCAAGCACATGAGGCTATATAAGCATTGTTTTAGGCTATGTGAACTGCATATCCTTCATAAATACACCTCTCCAGCTGTACTGTTAGCCCATGCTTTTCCAAGCGTTTCCTGGACACCGGCAAGCAGTCTCGATTTTCTTTTCTAAGTGCAAGTCAGCAAGTCTCTGCTTATACGGAATATCTAGCCGTACTGCTAAAATGTAGATACCTGTGCAGACTGATCCTTATTACTCTGCAGGTGGGACAAGAACTGAGGCTGCAGAATCTAATCCAGGTTTGTCAGGTACAGCTATGCCTATGCAGGTTTCTGTGCCTAAGATGCCTGGTACTGCTGGCTGCCGTCCACTATATCCTATAGAGATTCTAAACGGAGGTTCATTGCATACCTGATAAACTTATCATGCTGCTGCAATGAGCATCCGGTTGGCTTTTCTCCGCCTTCCTATATAAGTTTTCTCATACGAGACCTCTGACCTAACTCATGAGCTGCTGTATCCTGTTCTTTCTCTGTGATACAGCCCCAGGTGATATATGCAGTTTCTCAGCTATCTGATTATTGGACAGCGGCTTTGTTTTGTACCCGGATGTCCACTACATTATCTTTTTATCTACAGGAGATACAGATGAGTAGACATAATTATAGTAATCTCTGTCCGTGACATCAGACGCGCCAAGCATCTAGTGTCCCTACGGATCTTGAGACATTGTCTAGCTTATGGTAACAGAGGACTGCTAACGCAGCTTATCCAGTTTGCGCTTGGAGATATACAGAGCCTAGCTCAGCTACTAATCAGTAGGCGGTCTTCCCAGGTCACTCTACAGCTAAGCTGCCTTGCTGTCCAGCATCTGTTTCATGTAGACCTGATTCTAAGGGATATGAATGATATTCTAACGCTACCTTCTGAGTCTGTTGAGTCTTTGAAGATTTGAGAACACGAAGGTCTTTGGAGACACTTTCTTTGTCACATCGTAGTTACGCAGACTCTGCAAGGCATAGGATGTAGCTTTTATTCTGAATGTGTTCTATTGTCCAGGTGTATAGGTATGAAGCGCACTGTCGATAGTCGGCCCGATGAAGTCCAATATCTGTTTGGTGGTTTCAGGCGTGCTCTTCTTCTGCCAATCGGCTATGGTCTGTACGATATCTTCTTGCGGCTGCTTTACAGGTTTAGGCGCAATATTCTGAGAAGAAGTATTCAGACCTTTAATTTGTTCAAATATACCCGGCATCTTAAACCTCACGCTAAACCACTGTAATCAGAACCGTTATTGTAATCGTACATATCAGATGTAGCCAGGCTTTTCTAATAGAGCAGAGGTGTCTGCTGATCCTGAAATATAGCCTTGGCGAAGGCAGAGCTCTATGGAGTCAGCGCCGTCACATTTGCCGTTATTGTCAGATATGACGACTGCTGAGGCGATGTAGAGCATCCGTACTAATATGTAACTGAATCAAGAACACCGAAGAATTTACTGTATTTCCTGTCATTCAGATTCTGTTGATCTAAGGGAAGCTGTAAAGCTATGGACTTACCTATATACCTGTCCATATTCTTGGCCTTATCTGTCGGCAGCAGACTCACAGTAGCTTGCTTCTAGGCGGCATACATACTGAAATACAGTGTCTTTGCATATGTATCAAACATCTGTTTAGCTCCGTCTGCCCAGCTTGCGTTCTACTATGTCTACGTAACAGCTGACTAACCAACAGGAATGTTCTTCATGTCGGATTTATATGTTTTGAATCTGGACTTCTATACAGCTATGGTAAGTAACCACCACGGAGCACCTGCCTGCTTTATCTTGGAAGCTGGTGTGACCGCTTCGTACTCACCATATAATCCAGGTATATTCTGCATCAGTCTTGTTCCCATATCGAAAGCCGACAGCATCGTCAGGTTGACAAACAATTTATCAGGTATACTTAAATGGGACAACGGATTGGCGGTAACCTGTACAAGATTGATGTCTTCCGGTGTTATGATGGCATCTTGAGTCTAAACAGGTAATACATAATTAGGGATGATAAACAATTTGTCCTAAGCGTCGGGAAGTGTTCGCTAAGCAGGCGCAGTTGTCAGGAACCGCTAACCGGCCAGAGTAGTCATTATAGCATCGATGAGCTGCCTGTTATCGATACCTGATGCGAACATCTGATCAAAGGCTATAAGATATGGATTACTATGTCCTAAGTCTACAGGCGCCTTGATAGCCTACTTGATTACAGAACTTATCTTGTACTGAGAGGTTATGTATTTGGATAAGTCTATAGTAGGCGTCTATGCGAAAAGAGCCAGCTTTGCCCGCATCTACTGCAAGTAATTGAATGCTTTGGTAAAAAGCTGATCTACGGTGTCGGCCTATATGCTCTGGCCGCTGTTGGAAATCAGCAACGCTGTATCGAGTTTTTCAGTGCTGAATATATTGGTTGCCTGTGCGTTGGCTCCTATAAGACCGTTTTTCTACAGCTATGGCACATTGGTTGCAGACTTAGCATCCACATACTTGTAGTCACTGACATAGGAGAACATCAGCTAACATGCCTTTCCCATACAGAAACATGTATACTAAGATGTAATTCCAGGGCGCTATGCCAGAACCGGAGTTACGACGCACACACGTCCTGTAAACCATTGTACAGGCTGTCCACTGTTCTATCTGGAGTTGTACTACAGCAGCTGGCACTACATGGGTTTAGTTTCAGGCTGACATGCACTGTTATACAGCTATGCCAATGCCGACAGTTTCGGATATGTAGACAGATTTCTGACTTCCACCTGCCAGGTAACATCCATAAGGCTCACCCGGCACTGAGTTATTGCGCCTTTAGCCTTGCGAAGATAGAAGTTCTTTACAGCGTAATACTTTACAGCTCCGGACACCTTGACACAAAGTACAAATGAGCCGGATGTGTATAACGTCATCATATTCTGGCTCCGTACATGGTCAGCTGGTATTGCATAACTCCGGGCAAACTCTAGCTGGCTGAACTCTGCTGTAAACTGACAATGACTCCCTTATATGTATCTGTACCTACAGTTATAGTGAGCAGCGATTGCTGGGAAGCATTTTTTATAGAACCTCTATAGTCCATGTAAAGTTTAGACAAGCTCTATATAGTGGTCGCATTGCGGTTAGCAGACGACAAACTGCACGTAGGCTACAAGGCCATACGCAGGCCGGAGATAGTTATGCTGACAGGATGGTCCTCAAAGGTAAGCATACCAAAGTTGCCTGAAAGAGACTTTATTAGATTGTAGTCTATCTGCTAGGATATCTATATGCCCATTATCGGAGCCTGAGCTATATACAGCTATTTAGATCCAAGACTCAGCGTAACGTATGTGTAACCTTTCAGCTTTGTCTATTGTATATAGCTTGTTATAGGGAAAACCGTAGTTGACATAGATCAGCCTTGTTCATTTCTTCTAAGCTATCTGTTTGAGGAAGTTGGCTATACGCTACAGAACACTGTTCAACTTGCCTGCCAGATCACTGTTTGTATCTGATCCGCCCAGCTTTGCTCTGAGTCTGCTGTACTAGCTGAAAGACTATATTGACTTGAATCTGCCTTTGTTGGCGTTGAAATACTGCTAGTTGACAACAGTGCCCTCAGACTAAGCCTTAAGCAGAGTCTACATATCTTTTCTGGTCTGCAGTGTGAACTACTAATCAGTGCTCTATTTAAGTGCGTTTCTACGACTGAGAGCATTCAGTCTGTATCTGTAATTGCTTCTGGCAACGAGAACAGCATCGGCACGTTTTATCGGATCAGTCTGGCTGTCAGCCTGCCTCAGGGCTGCTGCAAAAGCATTGTATGCATCCTGCCCCTATTTACTTGCAGCCAGATCTTTAAGCTTTTTATCCTAGCCTATTGCGATTGCGGACAGAACATATCTCTGCGCCTATTTGTACTATTGAGTACTCTTATCGGCTTGCGTGAGCGTTTTTAGATGCTGTCTATAGTCGCTATCTGACCTTCCGGCTCCAAGAAACCCGTATCGGAGTGCCTACTGCATCCCTGACTAACCGAGAACACTGCGTAATTGTGTGTTACGTGCAGTTATCCTGGCTTCATCTGTCTATCCATATACCTGTTGAGCAAACATCTTATAGACAGCAGACTGATCTCCCCAGTTATTTGTCATGAACCTGTTGAAAAATGTATTCCAACCTGTTCCTCCTGTGGCATCCATGGCTTTGAATGTATTACGTATAGTGGACATGGTACGTCCGAACTGCTACTGCTACTGTATCTGAGACACTCTGCGTGCACCTGCCAGGAAATTCGTATCAGTGCTTACAGCCCAGTTAATGATGCGTCTGGATGTCTAGTTCAGTCCACGCACCTGGTCAACATTACCTGAACGACTGAGCTATGTCATGACCTAAGGGTTGCTGAACTAACGCATGGCAGCGCTGATCTGTGCTCTTGTCCAGCGGCCTGTCTGCATTAACTGCAGCTCTTTAATGTCTCGCTGCTGTCTCCACTGCTATCTGATACCGGATGAAGCAAATGCACCTGACATCTGAGCTTCTCTGTAATCAGAATACTACAGACCTCTCAGCAGCTAGCCATTGGAGCTTACGCCAGCAAGGTTACGGGCAGCTGTAAGTGCATCCTGTCCGTTAGCCTGTGCCTAGCTGATTCTGTCTCTGAACTGTTGGATTGTTCCTGTTCTGTTCCTCTGTCTCCACAGACTGTAAGCCATCGACATGAAGTCAACGCCACGGCTGCCTTGCGCACTGGCGTAGGCATTAAGCGTTCCCTGCTGGAACTACTAAGGAGTCATACCATAGGACGTATTGCCCGGAATAAGCATACCGGCAACTTCAACTCCAAGCACGCCAGCTCCCAATCCGGCATATCCTCTAATGCCGTTGTTAGCCAGCATACGGCGCATTGCACCGCCCATATCAGCCAGCTGACCCATTGACACACCTGGAGCATACCTCTGTATATCGGCGATTCTTGTCGAAATGTTCTGTACAGCAGACACACTCAGTTGAGATATATTCTGGCCTGTAAATCCCTGTATGGCATTTACCATAGAGCGAATGTCCTGACCAAATATATCTCTTAACGGCTGCAGAGCTCTTGTAGTGTCTCTTACTTTGGTCTTGAATCGCTATATGCTTGATGCCAGCTACTGTCCGCTGACATTACCGAACTGATCACTGGCATTGGCTATTATGCCTGCGAGCTAGGCAACAGCTCCTCCTGAGAACCCCCCAAAAGATTCCCCTTGTCCGAGTACTGCTCTGCGCTGTGCCTGCTGCGAAAGCTGACTGATACCTGCAGCTAACTGATTGGCACGAGTAACAGCACTTGTATCTAACGGGTTTCGCCTTGTACTCCATTGAAGGACACCTGCCTGAGCCAGCTACATGCCCTGCATCGTCCTTGTTACTTCGTACGGATCGGCAAATGCCTGTATAAGCCCTGCAGCCTGTATAGGATTTCTCTATACCCCATATATACGCTGCTATATTTGGGCGTTTGACTAGGTAGGATACATGGCATTGAAGTACGATCTGTAGAAATCACGCTTCAAAGCACTCTAGTTCTGCTGTCTGCTCCAGTATGCAGCAGTCCGCATCGAATCTTGAACCATACTGGCAAAAGCGCCGCTGTATGTACCTCCATTTGTTGGAAGCAGCATACCGGCCAATGGACTGGAGAAATTTCCGGCTCTGTTAAACTAGTCGCCTATGATCAGCTTGTTTACAATTCCGCCAAACAGCGGACCAAGTGCGGATGTAACTGTGGACTGTAACAGGCTATGCATTGAGTATGTGCCTGTCTGCATACCGGATACACTGCGCCAATAGTCATCTCCAAGTTGAGTCTGCGGACGCTGAACAAAAGATGACAGCACCTGTAGAATTTGATTAAGTATATTTGACTATTGACTCATGCGCGTCTTTCAACTGTTATTACTACGGTAATTTGAATCCGGCAGCACGTAATGTGTTCTCATAAATACTTTTTGCGTCTACCGTAAGGCCTGTCTCTAGCGCTTTATTCGCCCTTCCGAGTATGTCATTTATTGCAGCAGGCACACCCTTATTGAGCTAGATATTGAGCTATGCGGCTATTTGAATGCCAGCAGCCCTTAACAGCATCTACGTGGAGGATGCCAGCAGCTTAACAGCCAGGAAATTACGATCAGTCGGGCGCTATGCGTATCTTTTTATTGCTCCGTAGGTATCCCGTTGCTGAGATAGCATTAACAGACGTGCGGAATACCCTGATAAAAAGAATCATCAAATCCACTGGAAACCAGAAGCTCCATGGTTCTTGAATGTGTAACCAGAACCTTGTCGAGAATACCTGCTGACAATGATGTAACAACGGAAGGATCGACAAGACGTGCATACATTTCAGACAGCTGCTGTGCTGTACAATCCGGTTGCAGAGCTTTCTCCAGAATCTACAGACATACGGAACTCACGCGATAATCAGATACACTGGTGTCTGTAACTATGCTGATGTTCTATACAGGAAGCAGTCTGTACAATCTGGATAACAAGTCGGATAAAATGGATTTCCTGTCTTTATCCTGCTCCAAGGAAGTCACAGCACCGAGGCGAATCATCTTATCTGTCACCTAAGGAGCTAACTATGTGACAGTGATTTTTACTGCCTGGTCAAAAAGATTGTAAGTCTGCTTGTAAGGCGCACCTGATATGATGCAGGCAAGATACCTGTGTTTAGTTTCATCATCGACTTTGGCCGGAGCCTGAAATGTCGGTTTTCCACAGCATGGACATGTAAGCAGCTCTTTCTAGGTGTTCGTCTATGACATTATTGGTCCTCCTTATCTGTATTCACTGTATAGTTGCCCTGTAGCGGCAGTTCGTATTTGACTGAGTAATTCTAATCGAGAGCTGAGATTGTGCCAGCCTACCATGCAGACTTACCCGGATATGACTTGGATGTCGGCTGATCCTGACCTGTTTCCATTGTTATTACAGGCTAAAAGATCTGACCGGACTAGGTATTTGTCTGCCAGCACATCTTTGGCATTTTGTATTCACCAAAGCTCAATACACCTGACTAGGTGAAGCTCAGCTATTTGCTGCAGATATAGTTGTCGTTGTACCATTGCTGTGTCTGTTCTGGATATGATATAGATGGAGTATCTATTTTATATTGGAATATACGAGCAATGGACTGCTTGAAGGCTCTCAATGAATCTATTGTTACTTTAGGTATTATATCTACCTGTTCTGTTCCCAGTACCATATAGCTGGCGGCTCCGAAAGATCCATTTACAGACATAGTGCCGTCAGCTGTGATATCTTTGCACTGTATAGAGCCTCTGACATGCATGATACCTGAACCTGAACCTCCACTGACTGTAAAAGTTTGGTCAGTATTGCCGACAGTTACAGTGCTCCTTCCTCCGAGTGCTCCAACAAATGTAGATCCTACATTAACATAGAAAGCCTGTGACAGCACACTTGTTGCGTTAGGCGTTATGACGACGCCAGCTCCTGTACCACCTGAATATCCATACAAGCCTATGGATCCGGATGTGGCTTTCATATAGCTGTCCGCATTGAGCATGAGCACACTTCCATCGATGCAGATCGAACCGGAGCCTCTGGTAGCTTTATCTCCTGCGTTCGTAGTTGTCTTATCGTTTATTCCTATGTACATATCTCTGGATGAAGTGAGAGATAAGTTGCCGTTACTGCGTATCACCATACCGGCAGACGATGTTTTAGATCTGTTCTACAGCACCGTGTAACCATCTTGTCCTCCTACAGCAGAAGACAGATACAGACTGCCCTAGGCAGCTACCTTTACTGACTTCTTGGAGGCGATAACAGCTGCTCCATTGGCATCCAGCTACATACGTCTTGGTATCAAACCTATGCAGTCACGACCCGGACGAATAAAGGTATCGAGCGCACTGGATATGTAGATGTTGCCTCCGGTCATTCGTATCTAACTTCCCCAACCATCCTTGATAAGGATAGACCCATCCTACTATTGAGTGATAAATGACGTGCACTTATACACTCGCTTCTGCTGTCCTGTATACGTATCCGTTATCTATGCGTACTGACATGGAGCTAACTATTGCTGTGACGCCTGTCCAGAATCTGTCCAATCCGCTATCCTGGCTGTAAGAGGCTACGCAAGACACTGCACATTGTTGGAATACAAACTGAGAATCTGCTAATCCGTAAGTTGGTTCCTAAGTATGTACTGTGTTCCTGATTGTTGCAGCAGCGCATCCATCTGCAGCGCTTTATCTGTCGAGGTATATTGAGGAGTCTGAAACTTAGGAATCTACTTCTAGGATAACTAAGCAGCTGTCTAGTCTGATATCTGCTGAGGAGCGTAGATATCAGGTGTCTTTATCATTCTGATGCTTTTTACTGATACTGTTTCTGTCTACCCATCGTATGATACATGATTAGTAGCAAGCACAGGTATATCCATGTCCTGATACTACTAATCCTGCAGAGGAGACAGTACCGAACTGAACTGGCCGGATACAAGTCCGCCCTTAAATTCCTGCGTTCTGTAAATAGGATCACCTGACTACGTACTGTAGTCAACTGACGGTGTGTTTCCCTAGCCCGGATTATTCTCAACAGGTTTGCTGCTATTAGTCTGCAGGACACCAAGACCCTATTTGGCACCCGATGCTGTTAGCTATCTGCTTATATCTGTACTGTGCTATATCAGCTGACTGAAAGAGTCGAACTAAGCGTGCTAAGCTACAACTGTTATACTGTTGTCCAGTCCGGAGAACTCTGTATAGGCAAGTCCGGAACCCTTTATTGTTATCTGGGCTCTCCCGAAGAACGCAGATGGTCCATACTTATCACCGATTACAAGGTCGCCAGGATATGTGTCCTACGTGGCACCGCAGGGAGTCGAATTCACGCCACTGTTTGCATACTTGCTTATCAGTGTCTACAGCTATGTGGAAAAAGTCAGGTCGCCTACAGGTGTGTTCCATCTGTAGGTATGCAGCAAAGAGAACAGTTTGTATGATTTAGGCTACCCTCCGCCTGGATTCACAGATAGAATGTAGCCTTTACCTGTTGCTTTATTTATCCAGGCTATGACAGATGAACCGACAGCAGGCAGACCAGCTACACTCGCGCCAAAGATACCTCCGCCACCGCACATCTTACATGAGAACTGTCTGTCGACACCTGCCGACTGAGTGCGAACTACTGCTGTACCTGTATTCGGCAGACAGGCCTATATGACACCGGCTATAACCTAGCTGCCCACATACGTGAGAGGCTGGTTCTATGGAGTGAAGCTGTTAAGAACGCTCAAGGTTGGCTCCTATATAAAAAATGCGCATGTAGTAACTTACATGCGCATCATTGAACATCAATGTACTGTGTGTCAGCTGTTCGTACTGGACCACTTCATCTCAGTGAACTGCAACACAAACGTACCTTGTGCAATAGCCATACCACCCTAAGCGATGGTAAGGTTGTACTGTACCTGACTTCCAATCGCACCGTTACATACAATTTCCTGCGGCTGAGACTTGACATCGCAATCCTAGCCCGATGTAATGGAAGAGTTGGTAACGATAATCGTTATCGGCTTACAGGCACTTGCCAAAGCATCCAGGAAGTCATTGAGTTCCGTGGACGGTCCGATGAGTGTATTAAGCTGCACTACACCGGAAGGGGCTCCGATAAGCTGAATCGGAGCAGATCCGCCAATCGGATATCTCGTGCTGACAGGACGCTGATAATTAATCGTGATGCCGCCAAGAGCAGCAAACACTTTATTCGCTGTAGCCTGATTCGCCTGTGCGGCAGCCTATGTCTGTCCCCAGGTGACAGCCGCACCCTGTGCAGACCATACCTAAGGAGCCTGTGTATAAGGGTTATTGAAAACGCTTTTCATTCTCTGTCACCTCAATTCATATAGAATCTCATATGGAATTTGTTGAATGGCTTCGGGGGCTATCCAGACATGTCCGCGTAGATTCTATCCTTATGTATCTCGTCCTGTTCAATCAAATCCAGAGATGCACTGAGCAGCTGAGGACCGATGAGATCCGTAGCATACTGCTGGAAACCTTCAAGTTTCGTAAGCAGTGTGGACTTAAGCAATGTCAGAAGCATTGGAGAGATATTCGAATTTCCGACAAGATCTCTTCCAGTGGTCTTAAGAGAAATGCAGATGCTGTCGATGTTGCAGACTATAGACTGCTCATCGAGATTGACATCATCGGCTGCAGCGGATGTGAGCTGTCTGCGACTGATCACAACACCCTCTTCATTCTGTCCGACACGCCAGAAGCCATAAGCACCAAGCTGCTTGAGCTGACTGGCTGTAAATCCGTGCTCCTATGAAGTTGTAACAGCGGTGACGGTAACATTGCTGAGCGGGGCATGAGGATAAGTTCCGGAACGCATTCCGGCAAGAGCAGCTGCAACGCAGTAGTTGGGGACCGACTAGCCGTTGTACATCGGACCGTCCACGAACACAATGGATGCTCGTCTGTCGGCAACCGGTTTAGCCGCAACGATACTTGCCACAATCTGAGCGTTGTCAGTCAGTGTGTGATAAATGTCTGCAACGGCTCCTGAAGTAATGTTTGCTGTCTGATCGCCTGCAACATACACCTTATCCTTGTGGTTGGAACCGGTGATGTTGTAGCTCTTATCCCCTATGCGCAGAACATCGCCTTTAACAACAGTAGCCATAGCAAGCAGAGGAGAGTTGCTGAACGTTACAGCAGTCGTGTTGCCGGAAGCAGAAGAATCTGTCACAGTGAGATACGTACCATTCAGCTTCTCTTCAGTCGGAATGTCGCAGCTGCCATACAGATACTTGGGATACGGAACCTACTCACCGGACTGGTTGGTCACGAAGTTGAACAGGTTTTTCGTAACTTCTGCATCGGCAGTACACGGAACAATGCCGTAAATGCCGTCAGTGTCGGCAATGAGATCCGCCGCATCGTTGTACACCTTAACAGTGCTGTTGTTGAGGTCTTCCTATGCAGTGGCTGTGAAGTACACGAATGCGCCATCGGATTCAGTCACAGCGCACGCAACAGCAACACCGAGCGGATTGTCCGCACAGATTTTGCCGAGCATCCCATGGACATCATCGATATCAGCGACCATACCATAAGTACCGACATATCGATTGGATCGACACCTGTATTCGACATAGAAAGCACCTGTCAGAATAGGATACTCTGTCTGACCGATACCGAGATCTACGGTCGCCTCTGCATTAGGCTGGATGGAAACCTGCTGCACGCCATCGACGGTGCGGACAGTCACATATGCCTGGTTGACATAGCAATCGACAACGCGCCTGAAACTGACCGCAGTGATGTCTCCCTGTGGAAGACTCTTGGTAAGAACGCACTTGGTATACTTGCCTCCGTCGTCTCTGAGGAAACCCTGAACGTAGCAGTCAACAGTATCCCCGGCGACAGTGATCTTCACTGCGTCTCCAGCCTGAACAGCCGGAACAGATGTGTCGCTTCCTGCACCGTTGAAGACATAGTAGATGCCTTCCTGTTTGATACTGATCGTATCTGTACCATACACTGCATCCGTAGTGATGCTGTCAGAAGCTCCGAACTCAGGAAGGTACTAAAGCTGAGCGTTTTTGACAAGCACCTTCACGGAATCTTCGTCTACACTGCCGTCTTTAGTCTCTCTTCCAGGGAAGTATCTGAAGGAAAGGCCGTCTGCAGGAGTATACACGACCGAATAGTCCTACTTTGCGTAATTGTCCTAACTGTCGAGTCTGAGAGACTCCTTCAGGTCGGAATATGTACGTACAAAGTAATTCGGACCGATAATACAGGCTCCCAACGCCGGTGTAGTACCGACAGTGGATGCCTTGTAAACCTGATTAAGGGTTACACTAGGATCCTTATAGTCTGTAATCATATTTATCCTTATTGTTTCGATACTGACACGTTGTTGGGCATATCAGCTGTTAGTTACCTTAATATTGCCGAGCTCCGCATTCCGCATGCTGTAACCATTGAACACAGGTCCTTGTGTATCTGTTGTCCAAGTGAGTACACTCATAGTAGACACAGATATGGTAGATGCATACAGCTGTTTCGCGTTGCCTCCTGATCCGGGCTGTACAGCTTGTGGACTGCTTATCTAGTTCACGTTGACGAAACTTAGCGCATTTGTGTCCTGCTGTATAGCCTAACTGTTCATAGCAAGAAACAGCTATATGAGTTCAGCTAATAAGATAGTACCGTCACAACTCTATGTAATGACGGTAATTTGAATCGGAATGAGCTTGAATCTGCACTATTTTACAGGCGGCTGCATTGGGTTTCTGAGGAACTAGGGATTGCCTGCTCTGTTGATAGGTCTGTTCTGGTATGTGATAGTGCCAAGGCTGACAACAACAGCAGGTGTAGTACCTGCATAAGTGCCGTCAGGATTGAATGCCGTACCTGTCTTAAAGCAGTCCTTATTCAGATTCCCATTAACATCGTACAGCAGACTGACAAGACGCTAATCCTTTATGTTCCTCTTATCTGCAAACCAGTTATTGAGCAGATCCTTGAAGTACTTCATTATACGGTACTGCTGAGCGTAGCCGTTCTGAAATGTGCTTTTCTATGTGTAATCTGTAAATATCATAACTAACCGAAGGTCTTGTCCCAGTCCGGGTTGCTGTACTAAACATGTGCTTCCTGAATAAGCTGATCAGCATTATCAGTATACATTATATCCGATTGCTATATTAAATGCATCTGTAATGTATATATCAAAGGCACATGTTTAAATTTCGAAGCGACCTGTATCTTATCTATGTAGTATCTTAGGCTTGTATATTTGTCTGCCCACACATCTCCGTGCTGTATTATCGGCCATGCAGTGCATTTCACAGTCAATGTCTATGATACCTACTGCCCGGACATAGCTACAGACTGGTCAGCCGACTATCCTTGCTACAGAACACCTAAAGGCATCGCTTTATAGTACCCGCCCTTTTTACCTGTACCAAGGCACTGAGGACAGTGCTAGTTTACAGGATGATCGTCACCGAATTGCTGACATACAGGACATTTTGGTCCATAGGTTATCTTTTTCAGCAGATACCCCTATCTTCCTGTTCTCTGTATCTACAACTAGCTCAGTCTTATGAGATTCGCAGCCTATGAATAGTAAGGATATGAGAGAGTCATACCTGTATGCTGCGGATCTGATGTGTAGCTCTGACCGTCTTGTGTCTGAAGTATCAGCCTGTAATAGTCATTCTGATACTTGTTCCTGTTCCAGGCGGTAGTATCAGAGTAGCAGTAAGAGACAGGAAGCCCCTCTTCCAATGTCTACCACTAGCCACCAGCTCGTGCTCTCTGTATAGTTATGGTAGCGGTCTATGGAATCTATACTCCATGTGTAAATTGCCAGCTGACGACTCTGGTGCCATTCGGCTGCACAAATACCTTTATGGAATCGAACGGAGAGGACATGTTACCTCCACCAAGGCTACGAACCCTACATGAATCCGTCTGAAATGCTTCCCATGCACTACAGCATGTTCAGCTAGCTCTTCTTGGCTATTATCCAGCTCTTCCAGTCTGTCATAGCTTTGTCAGCCAGGCTGGCATAAAGAGCTCCTTTATCGTTGTCATCGAATGTAAGTCCGGCATTGGAGTGACGCATACCGTTCCTGTTGTATCTGTACATGGCCATTCTCAGACAATGTGCAGCTGCGCCGGAACACAGGTTGGCAGGAAAAGGGAAGGAAGCTGCTGTCTAAGCGTTGGCTAATGTCGGAGGCATCTAATTCCAGTCCTGTACAGCTCTGCCGATACATCTTGCTATAATGATGTCGGAGAACTACAGATCATTCAGCAGCTGATTCTGTTTTGCGCACGTATCATACAGCTACATACGAACCTAGGCAATGGTTATCGGTCGTCTGCAGTCGATGTGGCTGCCATCAAAAGATTTCTATATCTACAGACAGCACTTGAACACGTGCCGTAATGCCTGGTTTTCATCGTAGCAATGTATCTATGCATAATGCAGCCCAGGTCTGTAGTCGACCTATGCCGGTGTGAGGTGCAGCTGTACACGTCCGTTGCCGAGATATGTGAGTGGTACTTGAAACAGCGCCTTGCCGTGCATGCCGTCTGCCAGACACATGAACTGAATTGTATGCATGTCCTACAGCTATGCAGGTATCGTTCCCTACATGTCTCTGGTCAGCTGCAGTGTGTACTAGGCTGTCATTCCTGTAGTGATCTTTATAACAGGTACACCATATGATGTGGCATAGTGTCCGTCAGCCATCAGGGACGCCTGACCATCGGCTCCCTGTCCTCCGCCAACACCACCAGCACCTGCTGTGACCTAAGGAATACAGATATCAGCCATTATTCCATCCTTGATAAATACTTAAGCAGACTTCGGATAACCTGAAACCTGACTGCTTTATTCTACATCAGCTTGAATCCGAGTTTTGCCATTAGCTTTATGAATCTCTATTTGATCTGCATATAGCCCTTACCCTTTTGCAAGATCTGCCTATAGCGCACAGGCAAACTATAGCTACCACTGCTACAGCTGCAGTTCTAGCTCTGTCTTTGCGCTGAGTCTTTGTCTTGTTGGCCTGTTGCTAAACCTACTTCACAATCGACTAAACAATCTTTCCAAGCTATTTATAGTGCAGATCGGATTCAGGTTGCACCTATGTGATAAGTTTATGTGTTCTATACCCTATCTAATAGTCCTGATTTATCTAATTCGATATGCTGCGTATGCTGTCTTTGTTCTACTGTATTATTTGCTAGACAACTGTCAGCTACTTCGGCTGCGGCTATACAGTAGAGCCAAAGGGCGCACAAGATAACAGAAACCCAAACAACAATATAGAACAAGCAAGCAACGCGTACTTCATTTTTTGCTCTCTAATATCTGTGTCAGGCGCTATATGGACAGTGTAAGCTGACTTATCTGCTCCTGGAATGAGATTGCTGTTACATAGTGCTCGCGCCTCTCACAACATGTGTCCTAAGCGACTGTCTTATCCAGTTTCCTCTACAAGGATTCAACTCGGCTCTAAAGCCTTTTGAACCATTTCTAGTTTTGTTTGGTGTTATATCCGAACCCACCAAGTATTGCAAGTACTATTGTGATCAACGTGCCAATTAGCTACATTGCTATATCCTTTTATTATTATTATTGCTTTTGTATGCTTCTGCTTACTAGAGCTGAGTGCGTTAGTTGTTTTGTTTTTTCGACGTCTGCAGTAGATTAGTCATGTAACAACAAGGAGTACCAAGGCGCACTAAGGTGTACATATGGCGGGGTGGTGGCAACGGTTGCCGACAAGCCTCATAAGCTTGGATATGCAGGTTCGAATCCTGTCCCCGCAACCAATATTATGCTCCCATAGTTTAATGGCAGAACAGCGGACTCTGTTTGGAGCTTCACACCGCGAGGTGTGTCGAACAAGAAAGTGAATTGCTGGGACACCTTAACGGGCCATGCCGAAGGCAATCAGCAGCCGATCAAGGGATCTCCTAAGGCGAAAGCTATGGAGCCCGGAAAGGGTTCAGAGACTATCCCGCAAGGGAGTAGGACGAAAGTCCGAAGCACTCCTTCTCTGGAAACGGAGAAGATGATATAGTCCAGAGATATCAGGATTGTTGTAAGTCCTCGATTATCAATGAAATCCGCCAGATCTTGAGTTCGAATCTCAGTGGGAGCGCCAGTTAATTCCAAGGGGCCTAGACCGGCCAGTCGACAAGAGTACTGAACTCCTGCAGCACTATGGCCCCTTTTATACTTCACAGGAGAAACCCAACAAGAACAACATGCACAATAACAAAGATATAGACAGGATCTTCCGTAGGAGAGGCATCAAAGTACCAGGTACAGACAAGTACGAAATAGGCACAGCCAAGCTGCCTAAGCATGTTCTGCCTTGTCCTTTCTGCGGCAGTATTCCTGAAGTGCACATTTACGAGAACGGAAAAGGCGCTGAAGTGAAATGCAACACGCCTGACTGCGCTTTGTGGCACACTTCATGCGACCTTGCTGACTGGAACAAGCGATCAGTGTCAGGCAAAGTGCGCCAGCTGCTGTTCAACATAGACAGTCTGTATGTATCCAGTGACTTTCATAAGAAGCAGCTGTATGTGTGCAGAGGATGCGGTGCAGCTCACTACCACATGAACAAAATCAGGCACAGCAAAAAATGCTGTGTAAAAGAGCTGCTTGGCGATGCATCCTGACTGCTTTTAGTATGTGCCCAAGAAGGGTAACGGTTATGTGTATCACATAACAAGCGGACAGAAGCACTACATAGGCATATCCACTACGCCGTTCTCAAAGCGCTGGTAGCGACATAAGGCTCCCTGGTCAGGCTGTACAAAGCTGGTCAGGGAGCTTAAACGTCTCAGAGCTACAGGTAACTGGAATCAGCTCTCAGTCTAGGTACTCCAATAGGCGCCTAACAAGCAGCTGGACAGACTGGAAAAGCGCTACATAAAGAAGTACGGCTCTTTCAATTCACTGTACGGCATGAATTCTACTCCAGGTGGCAGATAGGTCACACCGGATTCGATGCACAGAAAAGCCAAAAAGAAAGCCACCAGAAGGAAGCTTCGCAGACTGTTCAAACCTGTCACGTGGAGCCAGGTAACATTGACTGCAGATAACGAATAGCTGTGCTGACAGTCTGTGCGTTTACCTTCCTGTTCCAGAACTACTTTCCGTACATAATAGGTGCACAGCACTTCTTCACATAACACATCTGGCATCTGCCGCCGATCATACTGCTCTTACTGACACTCTGCTTACATATACAGCACTTTACAAGCTACTGCTGTTTCTTCTGCATAAGAGCATCCAGGTATTTGTCGATCTACAACACAGTGCTGTCGACATAATAGAACACAGGACGCCCTGTAGCAGTACGTTCAACCTATGCAGGCTGAAGCTGCAGCGCTTTCAATATACGCCGAAGCTTTCCTTTTGTGACGTTATAGTGGTTAGCCAGCTAGGTTCTTGTGTACCGCATTTTTCACATGAAGAAAAACATATGGATCATAAGCCCGATGAGGAGAATTATTTGGATTGTACCGATCATACACTGTAATTTACCTGTTACTGCAACAAGCAGAATTGATTTCTGTATGACCTAAAACTGTGAGTACTGTAGAGCCTGCTACAAAGCCTGAAGCTTCTCTTCAGAGCACTCCTGGGTGCAAGTTTCACAAGTTTCATTACAGGGTTCAACCGACTTATTCTACACAACGGCGCTGGGTACTTTCTACTCTTTGTCTTTCATTTTACATTCCTTAATTTTATTAACTATATAACAAGCTCCACTGAGAGTTTATTATTGTTGCATTCTCGTATGCAAGATACCTTGAGAGGTTCATCTTTACATTACCTATAGGTGTTACCGTAAGAGAATCTCCCTATATATCGTGTACAGCACCTGAGGGTGCCTGTATGAATGTCGGCAGTCTGGTGGCTTTAAGTTGCAGGTAATATGCACCGGATTCCTGTGTTACATCCTGCATATTGACACTCTATTTAAGGTAGCCGACATTACCCGAAGTGTCTGTAAGATCGGTAACATCTTTAGGTATCAGCCCTGTGTTGTCTGTGAGTTGGCTGATATCAGAAGGTATTACAGGCTTATTCTTTATGTACGACTCGGCATCTGAGTCCTGCTGGTTCCAGTCGGCAATCTATGCTGTTACCTTATGTCGTACACCTGCATAGTCCCAGAATACCTGTCCTGTAGTTGTATTGAGGATAAGGCGCTGTTGCTGCGTAGCTACAGGACACAGTCGCTGTATCTATCCCTAAGTTCCTGTTACAAACTGAATTATCTATTTACGCATTTGTGTTCCTATACTGTACTAAGGTGAGTGCGTAATAAAAGACCGTCTGTACAGCAAAAGGAGTAATACTGTACAGACGGAAGAAAGGAGGAGGTTATGATGTAGCGAGCTACAAAGTGCAGAACGTTATATAAGTCTGATTATGCAAGCACAGGGTACTTTTCTTTAAGTTCAGCATAATTGTTGCATTTCTTGATAGAAGCCTTTGTGAACGTTGTTCCAGGATACCACTCTGTCAGCGCTCCTGCGATGGCTGTGTAATCTTTAGCTGCATACAGTTCGTCGATGTATTCAGGACGTGACAGTTCTTTCTCTGTTTCTGTTTTAGCTTCTTCCTCTGCTTTGGTTGTATCTGTCGAGGTGGCTTTGAACACGCTGGATGAATGCGCAGGTTCTAGATTGTTCATAGTATGCATAAGACCCGAGGAGCTCATGTCGGTTTTAGTGAATCCTGTTTTGTCCTGTACAGGCTGTTCTGTCTGATCTGTATTACCAGCCTCAACACGCTTGGCTCCGATGGCTTTCTGCATGACAGACGAGCTCTTGTCGGCCATAACCGTACCACTGTTGTCAAACAGTTTTCCGTTGGTGGTGGCCTTGTCAGCCTTGGCTGCCGGGAGCTTATTTTCTTTCACCTGCTCTTTGGGCTTGGCGACCTCAAGTCCGCCGTTGGCAATCTTATATGTTCCATCAGGGTCGACAGAGATGTTGGCATTGTCTGTGAACAGCCTTGTTGTGATCTCGAGTCTTCCCATCTGCACATCCAGTTCAAGTTTCCGTTTTACTGTAGGTGTGAGGTACGACCAGATATCGTAATCGAGAACTACTGTTTCTCCTGCTCTGAGACTGTACGTCTTTGATCTGGAAACAATAAGGGAACGAACTCCCCGACTCTTGTTGGTGATGACGGTCTGAATAGTTACTGACATAATACTTCCTTTCTTGTTGGTTTCTTACAGTTTACCACATTAAGGACATAAAAAAAGCCCTCCTGTTACGGAGGGCCTTTATAATCAGCAACCTGATTTCAATCAGCCACCGGTGGCGTCGGAACCGTCAACCGGATCAGTCCAGAAGGTGCACTCGTTGATGTTTTTCGCATCATACGTGACCTTACAGACACCGGCTCTGTTCACAACGATACCGCCGATAGTCTCATAGGCGAAGAAGTTCAGGAAGATTCCATCCTTTTCGTCCGTAACCATGCTGACATCCTGGTACGTGTAGTTCGCACCATAGAACTGCGGATCAGTGAACACCCACAGATCGTATTCGGAGCAGACGGTATCCTTGGAGGTAACGAGGACATCGAGCTTGTTCAGCTTGCCGGTCGTGACACCATCGAACAGCATGTCCTGAGCCATATCGCCGCCAACGGTATTTCGATCCCACTCAGCCATTCTGATGTACAGAAGTTCGTTCATGAGTCCTTTGGACGGTTTCAATTTGCCCTTCGTGCGGAGCAATCCGGCAGCCGCAGCACCGAGACCGGCAACGCCTTCACGATCCCAGGTCTGGCGGATAGCGCGGCGGAGACCGAATTCAGCGATCTGATCGGTCTGGTTATCAGCATTGCCGACGATTTCCTGGTTGCCAGCCGCCCACGCTTCATCTTCGACATCCATGATGTCTTTGAGCATGAGGTCGTACAGGATGTCAAGGATCGGCATCTTGTATCCGGTAAGACGGATTTTGTCGATCTCGTATTTCGGCGTCATGATGCGCCCGAATTCACATCTCGCCTTGCGTCCGTTGAAGGTTGCGCCGGTAGTAGCCGTTTCAAACGGAACCTGCATTGCACCTTCGGAGTTGATGTCGAGCTCGACAATCATGCTGGGAAGGTCGGAGACTTCATTCACATCGAAGTTGTCGGCCGTAACGGAGACCGGAGGAAGAAGCTTACGATATACGGCATTCTAGCGAATGCGCGTACGGAAATATGTGGTGCCTGCGAGTCCCGCCTGTTTCACCATAGCGGAATCATCGCTGAGGAGCTTATCTTTAAACTCCTGATTGATGGCAGCAATCTGATCGGAAGTATACATATTGCGTTCCTATAGTTATCGGGGAGACGCGCTCCCCTGGTTTATCTTACAGCGGATTAACCACGCTTCGGCGGGAAGAAGACCGACCAGAAGCAGATGCGGTTAACAGCAGTGCCGTTCACGTTCAGGCTGGCTTTGGAGCGGAACGGAAGCGCACTGACGATACCGACGACAGTCTTCGCTCCGTACACAGCGTTCGCACCACCGGGAGTGACCTTTCCAAGCTTGTCGCCATCAGCGCAGACGAGAGCCGCATTGATTGCGTACGTAGCATCCTTATCGAATTCAGAGGATTCGATTTCAAATGCACCCGTAGCAACATAGGCGGACATCTTTTTACCGACAGTAGAGCTGGCGATAACTTCGCCGGTAGCACTGCCGACAGCGCCGGTCATGACATCCGGATCAAACGCATTCTTCTTCGCGAAGCAGGGCATCGGATACAGATTGCCGGAACCTTCAGTGAGTCCAAGCACGAATTCGCCCGCAGCGTTCAGAGAGATAACAGAGCCGCGAACAACCTTATCGGCATTCTCATTCAGCACAGCCGTGTGCATGAGACAGTTGGTCTCATCAAGAACGCCGCTCTTAACAGCAACGTAGTACTCGTACTGCTGTTTAACAGACCTTGTAATAGCCATAATAGTTTCCTTTATTTATTCATCTTTAGTCCGAGGACACGGGCAACTGCAGCGTATGCGTCTTCAACAGGAGCCGCCGATGCCTGCTTATTGAATGTATCAACAAGCCTGCCGCCCTATATATCGGATTCTTTTTTCACAATGGGAGCTGCGTCAGTGTAGCGGTCGCACAGAGCCTGAATAGCTCTTAAGGAGGCATTTGGGTCGTGGGCAAGCAACTGAGCTGTCTCGTCTGCCTGCTATGCCGTGATACCTCCTGTTTTAGTGAGAGCTTCCACGGACTTCTTAACCAGCTCAGGATCGGCCAGATTTGCCTTCTTGGTGAGAGCAATCTGTTCCTGGAGCTGGTTAATGCGAGCTTCGTATTCTGCGCACTGTTTAATCGCTTCTTCAGCGATCTTCTGGAAGTCCTGTGACATTGTGCGCTCCTTACTTGCCGCTGGCAGCAAGAATCTTCATGAGATTGGCGCCGCGCTTCGTAGATGCGAGCTTTCTGAGGCAAGCTTCTTTTGCGAGCTACTCTTCAGTGGGTGCAGGTTCAGCTGCAGGAGCCTCCGCAGGCGCACCTTCGACAGGGGCAGCACCAGCTTCAGCCTGAGCAATGCCTTCGACAAGATCTTCGGGAGAAACACCCTGAGCAGCAGCATCACTGACAAGCTGTTCAGCAGCAGCTGCATCTTCAGGAGAGATCTAAGCTCCCTGAGCCATCTCAGCTGCAGCCGCCTGAACGAGAGCTTCCGGAGGAACTCCAAGCTGTTCGGCCTGAGCAGTGACTTCATCGACAGCCGCGAGAATATCGTCACTTGTAACGGGTTCACCAAGAGCTTCAGAGAGCTGTGCAGCGGTCTGGTCGAGTCCGTCCATAAGAGCAGCAGAGTCCTGTTCCGCAGCTGCAAGATCAGACAGAGCCTCACCTTCAGCCTCGTTAGTAAGTTCACTCATCGCTTCAGGATCTTCAGCGACAGCAGCATCGAGCGCCGCAGCCGCTTCTTCCGGAGGAATGCCTTCAGATGCTGAAAGAGCTTCAACCTCAGCTGCCATCTTGCGAATCAGAGCCTGTTCGCAGGCAACATTGAACAGCGGATTGGTAGCAGCGAGTTTCTTGAAGCTGACTTCGATGTCGTCAGTAAGCGCTGCAAGTTCTTCAGCTGTTTTGTCCTCAGTGAAAGATGCAACCTTGTTAAGAACTTCGGTAGCTGTCATCACTTCATTGCTCTCAGCCTGCTTAGCTGCAGCCTGTTTGGCAAGCTCAGCTTCTTCAGCTGCTTTCTTCATAGCGGCTTCTTTTTCGATCTGGGCATTGATGCAGGCCGTGAGCTTCTGCTTGAGAGCTGCAGACTTTGCAACCTGAGCAGGAGTTCCTGTGGGCATACCTGCAGGACATACGTCTTTCACAGACGTACCGGTCTCTGCAAGGTCTTTTTCAGCCTTCTTGTCATCGTCGCCTTCGATCTTGTTCTCTGCCATTTCGACAGTGCCTTTGATCTCGGCGTTCACACTGGGGTCGGAAGCATAGTTGCCATTCGTAGCCTCTTCGGTTTCATTCTGCATCTTGTCGCCGATAGTGGGCTGCGGAGCAGCGAGCTTCTTCTCTGTAATCTATTCGCCGCCTGCAACTTTGTGCAGCGCTCCGGACTGAACAAGCAGATCGTGGAGAAAAGCGGCTTTCTTGTTAAGCATACTCATGGGTATATTACCTTTTTGTTGGGATTATCTATCTCACATAGAGAGTGACGTTACTTATATCTGGCGAGCTTCTGCATGGCTAACATGCAGGTGTCCTAACTGTTACGCTAAGCAAAACTCAGAACGTATCTGGCATATGTTCTTCTGAACTGGTCTCCAACGAGAGACGCCTTCTTCTACATATCCTCCTCTTTGTCTGAATCCTCATTCTGTCGATCACCGGAATCTTCGTCCTTGTCTGCTTCTGAGTCCTGCATGCTGTCCTGCAGTTTGTCTTTGAACTGCTGCATATCTTTCTAAGGCTAGGCGGATGTTATCTATATTCGTATAGCTTTGCCGTTCAGAGCAGGCCTGCTGACACCAAACTAAGGTATGAACTGTTTAAGCACATCCTATAAAGTGAGATCTACAGGAAGCACAGAATCGAAACTGCCGTCGCTGAGCATAGGCTTGAATTCCTAGTCCTGCTGCATATCCTACATGAGGTGCTGACCACTGCAAGGGCAGCTCTAGGCAAAGGTATTGAACAGCTACTGATTGTCGGATTCCTTGCCGAGGATCTTAAAGAGCATTTTAGGTGACAGAAGGATTGCCTTGCGATTGCACTGATCGATGATCTAGTCGGCGTCGTAATTCTATACCGCTTTTAGAAAATCTTCCACGGCTTCAGGGGAGTCAGCAAAGAGCGGATCGTCCTGCACTTCACATTGAATGCACTTCTACAACTACGCGAGTTTACCGAGAAGTCTTGCAGCCTTTGACAATGACATAGGAGGTCTTGTTGCCTGGAACCTTGCAGCTTCAATTGCCTTGGCTGCACTGTCACCTGATGCTACCTTGCGCAGTACGAATGCCATCTGGTCTGCAGGTACGTTCACTCCTGAGATGTCATAAAACTTGGGAGCATCGTTTATCATGCCGATCTTGGTGCCGTCTGACAGTACCATTCCTGCGTGTTTCTTGATGTGCTAACAGTGCTAGTCGAGCGTGTGCGCTGCATTCCCGCAGACCGAACACACGTCCCTGAAAAGATTGGCACCTACCGAAAGGAATATGTCCTGGCCGTTCGCTTTCTTGTTCAGACGCTATGCCCACTTGTCAGTGTCCACTTCAATGAGCAGCTAGCCTCTGTGCATCTTATCGTTGTACACAGCTGCTTTCACCTATCCTGACTTCTACTTGTCAGTCTGGTGCTCCTGATATACAGCTGCCTTGTCCAGGTATGTCGAATGGTACTTCCTGAGTCCGCCATCGAGCTGAATCTACTTGCAGGCTGCATTTTTAGGCATCGGGGGTCTGTACACAAAAGCATCCTAATTCCAGCCATCACAATTGTGCACTACAAAAGGAACGCAGAAGGTACGTTCGACTTCGATCTTCAGGTCATAGACGACAGTGGACTCTGTATAAGTGAACTACACCTTGTCTACAGTTATATTGTATTTCAGTGCGGTCTATGTTACTTTGTCGTCAGGTACCAGCAGCTTAGCTCCAGGCTTGATATCCTTGGCAGCTACAAAGTCTCCCCACTTCTAGCTGGCATCGAGAACAAGTACCGGATGATCCTATGTCATGGTGACAACGATCTATCCGTTCTTTGCTGTCAGTTTTACAAGCTGACCTTTGTACCACCTGGCAGATGTGTCGTTAACCCTACGCATCTAACCGCTGCCGCTCTGCACAAGATCACCCACACGAATGTGCTAGATTGCTTTCGTGCCATTCCAGGTGACAACCATAGTACCTGCTACGAAGCAGTTCCTGTTGATACCGAAGTGCTACATTGCGCCAGTAGTGATGACGTGCAGGTACGCTTTCTTGGGCATCGGCTTCAGATCCGCTATGATGTCGTCGAAAGCTGCTGCACGTTTCTGCATGGATGCAGACTTATCCAACCCTTTGGAACTGACTTTAAGTATCTGTACAGGTTCCTATCCTCCGAAATCGGAAGCCTAAGGGACGATTCTTTTCTGTATCATTGCATTACCTCTTACTAGACAATCTCAGCATAGAGCGCCTACTGCTGAGGTGCACTGGCAGCTGCAAGTTGTGCTGTAGCCAAATTGACTGCAGGTTGTTTATTCTACAGTCGCAGATCAGTAAGTCCTTTGATGTTCTTTCCTGTCCTTTTGGGAATGCCAAGCTGTTTCTGGAGCTTCGGATTTGCAGCTGCTTTATTGGCCAGGTACTTGATAGCTTTCTGCCTGTTGGACATGTAGTTCTTGATTGCCTGGAGTCTGGCTTCAGCATCTTTCTACTTATTAGCCTAGTTCTGCTTTCTGGCCTAACCGATATCTCTGGAGAACTGCTACCAGTTCTGTCCAAGATTACCGACAAATACAGTGTTTCCGAGGTTCAGTCTCTACATTGCTTTAGACAAGTCAGGGACAAGGTCAGCTACACTTCCCTAAGTCTACACAGGAGACATGCCTTTAACTGCATTAACAGCTGCAGCCTGTGCACGCTACCTGTCGGCTGAAGTAATGGATTTTACAGTAGCGGCCTAAGCTGCCTGAGATGCCTGATTGGTCTTACCTCCCTGCATCAGTCTAGCTGCAACAGCTGTTTTAAGGTGTTGCTTGAATCTCGGAGACAGATATGAGGGGTTCTAAACTATGACATCCTACACAGCTTTCTATATCTACTGTGCAGGGAAGTCTTTGAAGTCCCTGTCTGCAAGCATGTCAGCAAGGCGCATCACCTTGTCGTCATATCTGTCCGCATTCAGCAGAGCACCTGTAATAGCAGACTAAGGATTTACAGCATATCTCTGAGAGCCTGTACCGGAACGCAATATGCTTCCTGCCGTCTACAAGGCACCCTGACCGCCTTTAATACCTGCCAGCAGAGGTACGGACAACATGTTTGCAAGGACATCCTTGACAACCGTATACCCATCTGCATTTTTAATAAGCCCGCTGAGCAGCCCCTGCCTTACAGCATTCTATGTCTTTACAGCTTCCGTGCAGAAGACATCCAGAGCCTGAGCTTTCTTCTACAGAGACTTCTGGCGCCATCGCACATTCTATGCCTGCTGTATGGTTTTCTACACGTACTCAACAGTTGCAGATACAGGAAGCACAGCATAGGCAGCCGATTTCTTCAGAGACTATTCAGGGAGCTTGTCTTTAAACAGTTCAGTGTATGTGTCGCCATATACTGTAGACATCAACCTGGAAAGCTTAGTCTCATCCCGCAGCATGTCAGAGGCTTTCTTGACCATACGATCCAGATCTTTCTTCTAATTGATCAGATTGTAATAGTCCGCCTAGAATGCTTTGGTTTCCTTCTACAGCATGTGCTACAACTTCTGCATCAGCTGTCCGATAGTCGGTTCAGGCTACGGTTCCTTGAAGGATGCAGCTTTGACCATTGCAGGTTTTTCAGGCTCCTTGATTCTGAACTCAAACTCAGTACCGACAGAGGCAACCTTATCGAGCTGCTACACACCACGCAGTGAAGCTACCTTTTCGATGTCGGCAAGCGGGAAGTCCTACGCCTTGTGCTAATCATTGCGTTTTCCTAGCGTGACTACAGCAAGCCTTCTGTTGAATGCCTGTGCCGCAAGTTTTGTTAGCTTCTTCGGGACGTCAGCAAGATCAAGCTGCTATGCCAGAATCTAGCTTCTGTCCTTGTCTGAGCCGAGGGCCAGTGTAGCCGCCTTCTCAATAGCATTGGTCAGCTGGTATTCTGTGAGCTGATCCAGTTTCTTTAACTATCCCATATATTAAGCCTCTGATTTATGTTTTATAAACTGAGTGTACTGCGTAGTGAAGTCAACACCGGCTTTCTGCTGCTATGTTGTAAGCTGTATCTAAGCTCTGCTGAATCCTCTTATACTGGAGTTGAGAATATTCGCCGCATCTATGATAGCCTGCGACTAGCCTCCACCCTATTTCTGCTGCAGCATAAACGCCTGATCCTACCGATTCTTTACCGCCTGCTACATCATCTGGGTGTACACCTAGATAGGTACGTTAAGCTCCTTGGCTATGTAGTCAAAAACCTGTGTATTTCTGCAGTTTCTCCACATGGCGTCCATAGCCTACTTGGCACTCTTTCCGGAGTTTCCGAAACGCAGAGAATGCAGGGCTGCCTATAAGGAGTGGTAATGTGCGAGCGCTCTGGCCCTGAACAGGTTCATAGATTTACCGACTCTGGCTGGCTGCAGCAGCATTTGCTAAAACCACCCTGATATAGCCTGAATACCTGTGAGGTCACAGAATAAATCAGAGTACAGTCTTACCTGTACAGGGGTCAGCCATTTCAGTTTCTAAGAAGTCTTCTAGGGAGTCAGGCCATAGATAAGGCATGCTTCCACCTAGGCTCTGAGCTGTGACGAGTTATCGAATGTCCCAAGAGTGAACACCTGCCAGGCATCGGGCATCTTTGCCTGTACGAACTTTCTCGTATCTGTATTCCGACATGCCCTCTGTATACGAGCAGCATACAGAATTATCGGGTCGGAAGAAGGTGTATAGTTGGTGTCTGTCAGCTGCGCCCTGACTATTTGCTTGGCTTCCTGCCATCGCCAGTCGGGCGGTTGTAAAAAGGAGTCCCGCTAAAAGACAGGACTCCTCTTGAATGGTGCGCTCTAGTTGGATACAGGCATCAGTTCATCATAGTTCCTGTCTGCAGATCTCCTGCATCAGGAGCTTCTCCATTGTTGAGACCTCTGAGCTTGAGGAAAATCGTGAGCTATGACAGATCATTCAGCGTGTTCTTGATGGACAACTAAAGTGATCTGAGCTTCACAGCTCCGTACTTCTTCTACATATCGCTCAAGTGACATCTGAAAAGGAACAGCAGCTTGCACAGCTTATCGAGCGTGTTCATGAAGTCCGGCAGAGCCTACAGCACCTATTCATGCGGATCAGCAGCCTGCACAAGCATCTTAAGTGTCTGTGTATCGAACACCTACTTCACACCTGCTTCAGCCGCACGCTGCACAGTTTGCATCTAGCGCTCGTCCTACAGTGCCTTGCCTTGAATATCTTCCTGTGTCACCTGCGGAGGAACATTCTGTACTTCAGAGTAGCCGATGTCGGCAGGTTTCCACATGTCGCTCTAAACCATCTACGCGGCAGATTTGAATAATCTGTACGAAGTTGACACAGGATTCAGTATGCTGCCTGCACCGGCTTTCTTGACAATCGCCTTTGCATCCAGAGGAGCTAGTCCGTAGTCACGCACAAGGTGCAGCACAGCTTCTTTCACCTGCATTCTGTCAGCCGGATTGGATTTGGCACCGGATATGGAAATCTCCTGGCCGTCGCTGGTTACCTTCAGCTTGCTGTAGTGCTTGGAATCGAAAGCGTCGATGGCTCTTCCGAGATCCGCATAAGCCACGTACACAGAATTGTGTCCCGGTTGCAGTTTATCCTGCTTAGGTGTGCCGTCAGCATTGTAACTGCCTGTGGGGAAGATGATGCGGCTGCCTTTGGGCACTTCAATATACTCTTTAAGGATCAGCGGCTGCTTGAGGTTGTCATCTTCTGTAATGTGGACTGTAAGACCGTAGGAGACAAAATCTCCGTTCGGCTGCTTTGTTCCGCTGAGACCGAACATCGTATAGCCATCTTTTGTCAGCAGGATGCTGTTGTATGGAATCTATTTGAGATCCTATATGCTCTTACCTGTAGCGGAAACGTCGATATCCTTGATACTGCTGAGCAGAACACACGGAACACTCTACACAGTAAGATACTGGCCGTCCTGAACTATTACATTCTTGTACTATCTGTTGCCGAAGAATGGAGAGTCTTTGGCCGGAGCAACGTGTTTAACAGTACTGACTCCACGTTTATATCTGGAACCGGGATCCCACTAATCGCAGCAGCAACAGGTATCGCTATTGCAGTTATCCTCAACTACAAGATATGTGACATCCTGCAGCTATCCGGTCTGAGTCAGCACCTGACACATGCAGGATTTCTGAGGCTTAACGAATGCCTAGCGAAGATTCTTATATTCGACAGCCTTAATGGAATCCTATGCAGGACCCCAGTCTACTTTATTGCCCTATTTGACCACAAAGCCATCAGCATACAGATTCTTTTTCTGTTCCTCTGTAAGGAGAGCAGCTTTCTTGTCGATCACAGAGATGATCTAAACAGGCTATGCCTATGGGAACATCTGTGCAGCCTTCTTTGCGAATGAGTCGATCTGTTCAGGGCTGTAATACTTGAAAGCGGCATTCAGGTAGTCGATGTTGGTGAACATGTCGACGAGCTTCTACGAAGCCTTCTTGCCGAGCTTCAATGCAGTATCCATAACAGAGACACTGTTCACAGACGCTGTTTTCATGAGCGGATCGACAGGCTCTCTGCTGCGCGCAGAAGATGCATTCTATCCGTACAGATTGGAGAGCTACGAAGGAATGAGCTCGCCCTATCCGCCGATGTCCTTGTTCTTCACCCAGCTCATCCATGCGTCCGACAACGGCAGCATTCTCTGAAGCGACGGAACTTCCATGATCTAGCCGGTGAATATTTTTCCATTGCGGAACACAGCAGGTACGTAGATGAAGTTATTGCCGAGTTTGTACACAACAGCACATACGGCGAACGAGTTGTCGTCGCTCTTGTCAAGAAGCTGAGCAGCTACAAGATAGTTGCCGAGGCTGGGGTACTTGTCGGTGATCTGGGCATTCGCAAGGATGCCGAACTGCTGTTCAAAGGACGGCCCCTAGCCAGGCTAATTCGCTGCTGTTTTGCGCAGATAGCCTTCGTCGATGATGAGATTGTTAGACATACACTTCATATTCCTGCTGGTTTAATGTTTGCCGGATTATAGGGGCCTATGATAAGCTTGTCGACGAATGAAGGGCTGTCATAACTGTCAGTTATTCCAGTTCTTGCAGCGTCGAAGATAGCCTCTTTAAGCCGTTCTCCGTTAAGTCTGGGCAACCAGCGCCTCTACGTAGTAGAGAACGCTTTGGAGCTTACGAACTTCGCCTAGAACGGCGGAGGATTCTAATTGGTATTCACCTGCTGGTAACCGTACTGTTGCAGTTTCTTGGCTACCTTGGGTGTTATTCTTGTTCCTATGCTGTAATACAGCGCTGGCTCCTACAGGTACTTTCCTGTGGCTTCCTTGAGGTTCAGCATCTTGCTGTCCTCTCTGGGTCTCCATTTCTACGCTATATCATCGTAATCTGCAATGTCGCCGGGATAATAGCCACCGAAACCCTGGTCGGATGTTATGCGCACTTTGTTTATGAGGGCGCGGGCGAACTGCTACACATTGCGTCTTGCTGTGCCTGCGCCGGATTTCGGAAGCAGCTCGAAAAGCTTGTTCGTGAAGTAATGTCTGCCCTAACCGATACCCTTGTACTTGACCACCTACATAGGATTAGGCACGCCATTGGTAAGGGTATCTCCAGCCTACACGATGTCACCGGGCTTTACTGTCACTGTACGTACACGTGGCGCATATACCGTATTGGTACCGACTGTAATGTAGTTACCACCCTGCGGAGCAGGACGTACAGATGACACGCGACCATCAACCTGAGAGAGCACTGCGCCACCAGGGAATGTAGAGGGCACCAGGAGCATGCGCGATATGGAGTCGAACCCTGTAGGCTGGTCCTAGCCGTCTGGGTCCTAGCTCTTTTTGCCGCCCATACCGCTGCCATGTTTGCTGTTGTGTGTTATTGTGTTATTTGCTAGCAAAAATAAATGATCAGGATGATCTATTTCGAGGTCAAAAACGTGCTGCAGGCCTAAGAATTTCTTCTATAGAAATTTACACGTAAATAAACTTTCATGTACTCCGCGAATATCTTTCTATGCTAATATCTGCAGACGTTTTTGTTCCTTTACTCCGTACAGCTTAAGAAACCCTGCTACTTTCAAGGCCTATGATGATTTGTTATATGCAACACTATACAGAGGCATCTTACGCTACCCAGCTGTGTTTCTTTTTATAGACTGAGCGTGCGCTCCACAGTGCATCTACAACAGATCCTTAACCTGTTTTACCATGCGCAAAGATGTACTAGCAAAAGTTACAAAAAGTCTACCTCTATTGTTCCTGTAAATACTGCCATCAGTTATCACTAAGCCAGACAGTAACTAAGAGACACTTTTACTAGACCACGTGAAAACATCCTAAGGAAGTGTTTTCTAGTGTGCATACTTACCTGCAATGTTATACTCCTATAACTTAAGCTTCAGGGCATTTTTGCCGCTATGCTTGCTGCCGTTGAGTTTGCTTATTCTATAGTATATCTTTTGTCCTGCACATAGATTTATCTGCAAGTTCAACGTAGCTAAATACTCTTTTATATCCTATATAAGTTTAGGATCTGCACATGAGAAGCATGTCTACATCTTATTGCCAGCAGTACAACAGCCGTCACCAAGCATCAGTCCCAATATAAGCGCGAATGGCTACTATTTGCCATAAAAAGGCTACACTGGAGCCTAGCTCTTTAAAAGACTTCTGTTACTCGAAACATACTACATCGGCAGGACTCTAGGTGTGTTATTGTACTTAGCTTGCTTACAATTAGAGAACCTGGTTACTTGTAGTGCTCTATGAGTCTATGTTGCAGCAATACATACAAAAGATTTAGGAGAATAACTGTTTCTATATTTGAATAGATACACTGGCTGGTATCCATTATCAAATACATTGGTCACTTTTGCTGGTTTGTATCTACCAGATGTGTCGCAACCAAGAACATAATCACCAACTCTAACGTTCTTTATAGGCTTGACAGACCAGTCAGCCATACGTACCAGAGTACCCTAATGCAGACAGCTTACACCGGCCTGCGTAAGTGGCTAGATGAAGGACTTCATGGCATTCAGCGCCACGTAGCTTCCTACAGCAGGCAGCTTGCCGTTTTCCTGGATGCCTGAGCACATAGCGCACACACCGTTGTGAGCCTTGCATGTGTTCGGGCTGCGGATCACAATCTCGTCACCCTACTAAGCCTAGTCCAGCATCGCCTACGTGACAGGTGTTCCTGCAGGATGGTTCTTCCATGGGCGCAGAAGTATGGAGCCGACATTCTAAGGATCTGAAGCGGATACCGGTACGCCTGTGTTAGTCGTGCCGCAGTCACGCATCGCTATAGGTGTTGCCTGAATGACATTGGTTGCCTGTTTGTTCAGGTAACCGGCCATGCCTGTAGCAGCCTGCGTATCGTAAGTTGATTTTCTACCGGACATGCTCGATGCCCAGTAGGACATAGGCGAATCACCGTCCACATACGGCATAGTAGCAAGATAAGGGATGTCCCTGTTGGCGGCATCACGCATCTGCATGTCGCCGACAAGAAGCTGCATAAGCTGTACAGGGTTGCCACGGGAGCCAGAGGCAATCTGATTGGCAATACCTGTACGACGCTACTGAGCATCCTTTAATCCAAGGTCCTTCATCAGTGCAGTGTACTTGTAGCCCAGCTGGATGACTTTCTGCTACTTCTGCTACGGAGTGAGATCTTTCCTGTTCACAACAGTACGTATCAGCTACTGGAGCTTAGCATGCATCTTGCGCACATTCTCTCCGGCATCTATGTCATCCAGAGTGATGGTAGTGTCTTTGCCGTACGTAGATACAGTCGACTACGCGATGGCATTCAGCTTCTGAAGGATGTCTATGTAAGCCTATGGATTGTCCTTGGCAAGCTGCGTAGTGAGCTTCTATTGGCGAGCCTTTGTGAGGGGCTAGTCAACGAAGCTCCTGTACTTCTAAGGAAGCGCTTGTTTGATTACCTATCTGCCTAATGTGGTGACAGCCAATTCAGCACCTGTTACTTATAAGCATTCTACAGGTTTGTCAGCGCCTGCTGATACCGTGCATTGTTACCTGCAAGTGCGTTGCCTATATATCCGGCTCCACCTGCCGACGCAGCAGCGGACAAGATACCTGCCAGCAGTCCAGCCGCACCTTTCATCTTTCCAAGAGGACGATTTGTCACCATATTCCGGAGTTTGGCAGCTTCGTCAGCGGATATACCGGTCTTGATACCTGTGTTGTCGAATACCTGCCCGGCTCTGCGTTTCGACAAACCGAACAAGGTCTCTAATGCTGTGGCATTCTGTCTGCCCTTCAGCCTGAAGGCATCAAGATCTTTGTTCCTGTACTTTTCGTAATACCGCTGCCGGATTGTATCACTTAGCGCTCCCATACCGGCAGCCTTACGGGCTTCATTCCTCTTATGGAAATTCCGAACTATACTGGCAAGGTTATTTTTATATGCACGAGGTGACGTTGTAAGCTTAGAGCTTTCCTGTATCTAATCGATAAGTTTAGTAACAGGATTGCCGCCTTTTATTTTGAAAATCTTCAAGATATCTGCAGCTCGCCACAACGCAGGATTAGCACCTGCTTTATCTTCCAGAGCCTTTATAAGCTGTATTCGTCTGCCCTGCCTGTTAAGGGCCTATACAGCACCTTTCCAGCCGAAGACTCCGCCAAGACCTCCTGCTGCCAACTGTGCTGGAATTATAGCAACGCTGCCTTTGTCATTCTATCCGACTACTGACTTTTTCAGAGTGTTGACAACAGATCCGAGTCTGTCAGCAGCTTTATCTCCTGTATTGGTGCTGCCATACATAGCTTTCGCTGTAGGAGACATGGATGCAAAGTCCTCTTTGGAGGGCAATTTGCCTGACACTGTGCCGATAGCATTCTAATACATAGACTGTAATCTCGCAGGAATATTCTATACAGCTTTGTGTCCGAATGAACCTGTAACAGCAGCGCCAGTTCCTGCACCAAGACCGGCGCCGACCAATGCAGACAGAATCCGCTGCGTCTTAGTCGGCTTCTTCCACAGCAGCTGTGAAGTGAGGTCTCCTGCAAGTCCTCCGGCACCGGCACCGATAAGGGAAGACACGAGCATCGGGTGGCCCTGCGATTCTTTATTCATACTTGCAAGCTTTGCAAGAATCTTCATGTTTCTGGACACTTTCATCAAGCACCTCTCATAAGCTACAATATGCTGCCGGACGCAGGAACAGCCGCAGCAGGTGCAAGCAGCTGTTCTGTTCCTCCAGGCTACTGCACATCCACCTGCTGTGCTGAACGCAGATCTTTCTACAGCTGTGAGTCAATGGAAGCTTCCTAGGACTTGTTAAGCGAATCCTGGTTGGTGTTACCGATAAGGATATCGTCCAGCATGGTCTTCAAGGTATCGAGCTTCTATGCGAAAGCAGATATCTTCTTCTCCAGTGCGGAAAGTTTCTCATCCAGAGAGCTGTCGATAACATCCTGCACAATTCCTGCAACCTGATTGAGCACTTCCTAAGGCAGCTCCATCGGCGGCTGCTATACAGGTGCACCTTCAGCAGGCGCTCCCTGTACGTCTGACTGTGCTCCACCCATCTGTGCCTGAAACTAAGCGTAGAGCTGATCCATTATAGCAGGATCCATAGGCTGTCCATTAGGATCGATTACGTTGCCAACCTGATCGATCTGGAAACCTGACTGCATAAGGAAGTCAAGGAACATCGGATCAGTCATCCACGCTCCGGATGCTCCAGGCATTCCAGGCATTCCAGGTGCGCCAGCAGGATCAGGTCCAGGCCCCATAGGAGCTCCACCCATCATTGCCGGATCCATTGGAGCACCTGCAGGAGCAGCGCCTGCCATCGCCGGATCCACAGGCATACCGGCCGGAGCACCCATCATAGACGGATCCATCGGAGCACCTCCCATAGGTGCACCTGCAGGCGGAGTACCTTCAGGCGGCACAGCCGCTGCCTGCATGGCCTAAGGTGTCAGCATCGAAGCCGCCTGCTTGTTCATATCTTTGAAAATGTCTTTAAAGCTCATGTTTACTCCTTAATCACAGTTCCGGGAGAAGGCTGGATAAAAGCCCGTCTCGAAGGAGCCTGCTGGTACAGAGAACCATCAGGGCGTTGTCCGTATTTCTTCACAAGGTTTTTGATGCCTCCACCACGCTTGACAGCCTGCAGCAGTTCCTTGTACTGCGCTGAATTAAGCTTGTACTTCGCAAGTTCAGGGCTGTCAGGAGAGTATTTCGTGATATTGGCTGTAACAGGCGTCGCAGTTGCTGAGGCTTTTGCTGCCTGTGCAACAGGTGCAGCAGGAGTATTAACCTGAGCAGCCTGCTTATACATATTGTAGGCTTCGATGTAAGTCATATTAATAAGGTCCTTATTTGATTTCCTAGAAAGAGATTCCCGTAAGCCTGTTAAGCTGCTGGGTCTGCGGCTATTGTGCAGGTTTTTCAGGTTCCTGTTTCACATTGTTTTTCGGACTCTGCTCCACATTTTCCACAGGAATATTGGAGTTCATGTAGTCCTGGAAGGAACCGCCACCAGCTCTTTTAATCAGGTACGCAGACATGTAGGTAAGCCCGGCTTTCTTGCTTTGACCAGGCTCTCTGTAACCGGAAGCGAAGATAGCCTGCATCTGCTTTATTGCGTCCTGTTTATTCTTGTATTTCTTACCTGACTTGCCCCACTGCCAGGTACCGTCTTCGTTCTGATGAATGGGCATTTAATCTCCTTCCGCTCTGAAAGATATGAAGGCAGGAGCTCTGTATGCACCTGAAGGATACTGAGACATCGCATGTATCTTTGCTGTCCTGCCTGTGTATTGCTATGGATGCTGCATCATATCACGCAGCTGCTAATGTGTGAATCCGGTACCTACTCTGCCTACAACAGTCTACTGTCCAGGCAAGCTGTACGTGAATCCTCCTGCGCGTTGTCCATCCTGTGTCTATGCAGGGAATATATCACGTACTATGACATCTGCATCCTGCAGCAGTTTGGCTTTTAGCGGTCTGCCCCCTTTGGGATGGATTATGAAGCCCTATTGAGTTATGGGATGTGTGCCCTCACGCATCTGTCTGATCTGGTCCTGGAACTACTGCGCTGTTACCTTCGGCAATGTACGCAGCTTCGGAGACTGAAGCTGGGAGACAAGCTCGTTAACCTGCTGCTTGTCATATTGATCCTGCTTGTCTGCAAGAGCGAGTGCATACATGAACAGATTGATGTTATTGTCTTTGCGTGCCTGTATGTTCCGTTGCAGAGAAGCATTGAGCAGTCCTGAGAGAGTATTGGGCTGTATGGGTCTGCCGTTCTGCTAACCTGTGACCTCTACACGGAATACCTTGCCTACAAGCTGCGGAGGGATCTTCATGTCCCTGAGTCCGCCTATGTGATCTGTGTATCGTATCAGATTTCCGTTCTTGTCCTTGCGGATTCCGTACACCTATATGCTGTTTTTGCGCACTTGTGCCAATGCGCCTGTGCCGTCCGCCTTCGGATAGGCCTGCGCGCCAAGGTCCAGTAGATTGGCTGCCTGCTACAGTGAGATGCTTTTGAAGTGCTACTTGTCGTACTGTTTGATTACAGGCGGCGCGTCGTCACTGATGATGGATGTGAGCCAGTTGCCGTTGCGCGTACGGATCATTGTGTACACCGGCGCGTTGCGCTTGTCGGCTCGTGTGAACTTGATCTTGTCAGGGCTGTTCTGCAGGATGACTATCGGCGTCTACTAGAGCTTCTATACAGTGCCACGCCCATAAGCTGAATAGATGGGACCTGTGAAGTCCTTGTATGCGTACGTGTGCAGAGGCTGTGTTATGAGTAGCCGTTTCTGGCCTGCCTGCGTCGGAAGGTCTTTAGGTGCTGCCCAGCTGAACAGACCAAGCTACGGAGAGCCTATGCGGAAGTCCACGTGCCGTCCGGCACGCTGTGCATTGTGCAGCTGCCGCAGCAATGTGTACGTCTGCTATGGCTTCAGCGACGCGAGGTCACCGTAGTTGCGCCTGTCGGGGAGCCCTGGGATCATCGCTGCACAGGTCCTTTCGAGGTTGCCGGAATGCGCTTCAGCTACCTGTTATAGTTCTGCATGTATCTCTGTACCTACTTGAACTTATTTGCCCATGTCTATTCCGTAGTTCCCTTTGGCAGCTAGCCTCTGTTAAGTGCATTCTTATATGCATTAGGTCCTCTGAAGTACCTTGCATAGGACACAGCTGGAGAGGTACTGCCTCTGCTTATACGCTGAAAGTACTGCGGGCCAAGTGTCTTGTTCAGCTGTGCATCATACAGAATGTCCTATTGTGTAACATGCGGCTTGACGAGCTTCCATTTCTTCAGTTGTTCCAACGCCGGTCTGCGGATCTGGTATGTTCCAACAGCTTGTCTGCCACTTTTATCGGGAGCTGATACAGCGAATCTGTTATTGCCGGACTATGTCTGCGCAAGAGCATTTATTGCTGCATTCCGTAAGTTCTGATTGTAAGTACCGACAGCGCTGGAATAGGGACGCACCACTTTGACAGAGAAAGGCTGCACAGGAACTGGTGGAGAAGCCTTCACCTTGTCGTTGTACTGCTGCGGAGTCAGATCAGGATGCATAAGTGACAGATCAGGAAGAGTGTCTACAAAGTACTTCAGCTAAGCACGCCATCGGGCGTCTTTTGCGGCATCTCTCAGATCTCTGGCTTGTTTGTATATCTGTGTATAAGTACGCATTATGCCATCAACTGCTAGGTATATGTTCTTCTATTCTTAGGTGTACGGCCCAAAATACGCATCTACTCGTGCATCCTGATATACTTGTCCAGTTGCTGCAGATCGTTTTTGTGCTTCTCTATTTCGGAATCCATACGTTTTTGCTACTGCTTGTTGTTTCGAATTGCAGGTACCTGTCTGTACTTTTGCTTCCAGGAGATCTGTTTCTGTATGTCTTCCCGTCTGTTTCTGAGATTCATATAACCAACAGAACGTCTGTTTGCCTACCCGCCTAACAGCGCTGCAAGTTTCGGATTAGCCGACAGAAACGCATGGTAGTCCCTGAACTGCTGCAAGCCGGACTGATCTCCAGTAAAGAACCTGGGTACAGCTAAAAATTTAGTGATAGTATCCTCAGGAATCCCATTCTGAGTCAGCCAGGTTCTGTATGTATTATCAGACTTTATTTTATTCTGCAGCTGAACCTTAGCTCTGTTCTAAATAGTCCGCCCTTGAGCTGTCTAAACAGCATCAAGATCGTAATTTTCGTTGTTCCTGTCGATACGCGCAAGCAGTTTGAACTGTACAGGACTGTATTTTGAGTCTTGTGTATAATGTATGAGCTAATGTCCGATATTTGACGAAGGATCGTAGAACCAAGGTATCGAAGATATACTTGAGCTGTCTAAAACGGTTGCTGGTTTCTGGTCTTGCATGTACCTTACATTCTCATTCGGGTCGATTTGTACACGCTTACCGATACCAAATAAACCAGGCCGATACCAGCTGCCTTCATTCGGACGAATACGTACATGCCGCATTACATTCTGATCTAACCAACGCTGGTTGTTTCGCTGGTCCATATAAGGCTTCAAATACATTGCGTTCCGCCAAAAACTTTGCGGAACATTACGAATATGATCTAAGTATTGCCCAGAATAGTTCCTGTCGCCTGACTGCAGCTGCATTAACTGCTTATTAGATGTATTCTGTGGATTGAACTGCCCATCAGGTACTTTGCTAAGAGTCCGATTAGCCAGCTCCTTGTTGGACATCATGCTGGGAACAGTGGAAGACCGAAGAAGTATAGGATTCGCTGCTGCACCATTATGCGGGGAAAAGAGCACGTGATCTTTCCCTATCTCCCAAAGGCCAGACATACTTCCTGTCTGAGGGCTTGCCTGCTTATACAGCTATGCGTACTTCTTCATCTGGTGTCTGCACGCTAGTTGCTATCAGCGTGTGAACTCATCGATAAACTTCAAGTAGTCTTTCGTTTTGTATTCGCCCAACCGTTCCCCGGCATGTCCACCGGCAACAAAACCTGCACCTGCACCAAGCACACCGACACCCAGTGCAGACAGAATCTTTTTCAGTTTGCTGGCTTTCTGCGCCTTGCTGAACCAGTCAGGCAGGTTGTACCCAAGTGCGGCTCCTGCAAGACCTCCTCCTACAAGTCCTGTAGCACTTCCTGCGCCAGCGCCTCCCTTCTGTCCTCCAGCATTGAAAGCTTCTTCTATGTCTTTCCACGTGTACTGCTAGGTGTTCGCCTTCTTAGCGAGTCCGTATGCCTGTGAGTAGGTCATTGTTTCTCCTTGATTAGTATTGGTGTATCTACGTCGATGAGGCCTTTTCTGTAGGCGTCTTTGGCGTCCTGCAGCGTGTTGAAGGTCTTCACGTCCTTGGCCTCACCCATTCTTGTGGCTACATAGAGTCCCTGTGTATAAGCTTTCTACGGTGCGTATAATATCTTGCGCTTTCTCGCTGAGATCAGATTGTGCTCGGGCATCATCTTCTAGCGCACGTCGCGGATACCGGCCTGTGAAACAGGCACGTGCAGGTTCACGGTGTCCCAGATAACAAAGCCATTGTTGACAGCAAAGACTTTCGCGTCCTTTACCAGGAAGTCAAAGACCTGCCTTTTCCCAGTATCTTCTACAACTTCAGCGCTGCTCCACAGAGTATTTGTCTCATGTACTCTGGCATACAGCAAGGGAATATTTTCCTTAAGGAAGTCGTCGTACTTATAGAAATTAGAGCGCATTCCCTTACGGGTTCCGGAACGATTTGTCATCATGGCTGTATACATCCCGGAATCTGTTGTGTGGGTGCACACTGTTTTAAGTATTGCCCACTCGGCATCGCTGACAGGCACGCAGTCCTTTTTATCTGTGTAATCCGGAGACGATGCCTTCCATTTGGCGATAAGTTCAAGTTCACTCTGGCCAATACATGTCAGCTTGTCGAGTTTAGCGTAGATATCGATACTCGAAGGTATGATTGTGTACGCTTCATTCGACATTCCTCTAGGAGGCGTGGTGGTTATCGAGTATCTTATTCCAAGTCTGTACAGGAGTTTAGCCATAGTATCTCGCAATGCCGGACTGGATGTAGAGTATCTCACTGTAAAGCGCGGCTTGCCTGTGGCTGTGTTTAATACAAAGCAGCCATCACCATCCATAAGTCCGGACAGCAGTCCCCACAGCATCTCCTCTGTTCCGTGCTGGATAAGATCCGGATTGATCTGCTTATAGCATGCCGTCTTTTTGGATACACCATTAGGAAGATCCAGAAGTTTGAACTGTCTTACCCAGTCAGCTAATTCTTTCCCATACATGTGTATCTTAACCGACTCGCCGAGTTTATTGCGACCAGGCGCAGGTTTATCTCTATACTCAGATGTATGGAAGTTGGGTTGATGCTGTCTCAGAATCCTCTCAACCTCGGCGCGTTTCTTGTCTTCGGTCTTAGCATATCCGACTATGTTGCCGTTTACCCAACCGTCAGAGATAAGACTGCCAAGCACCCAACCGAGATCACGATCTCCGAAGGTTCCAAATGGAGTCGGATCCTGTTTAAGGATAGGTACCAGCTTACCTTCAAGGTCTTTAGGTGCCACTTTTGTGAGAGCTCCTGTGGTCTGATCAAATACAGCCATGGATTCATTGGTGGATACTATTACTTCTCTGTCACCAGCTTTAACTTTCACAGTGTCGCAGCTGTCCTCAACTGTAAGCGCCTCCACTTCATAGAAGCCTCGCTTACCAGTCAGAGGATCGCATGCTGCAACTTCTACTCCTTTAGGGAGCCTGTACACATCAGCTCCGTTCCTGTCTTTAACCGGAGTGCCTACTCTCGGGAAGTTTCCTATCTTCATGTTTACGAAGACGGAACTGTTGTCTTTCTGGTTTGTGAACTTGAGAGCTGTTGATGCATTTACGTCTACCTTCATACCTTCATTCCTTTCTTGGTTGTTGATAGAGGTAATATACATCAAAAAGTCTGGTTTGTCAAGTGCTGATTTTGATATCTTCAAATAAATTTCGCTATCAAAATCACAACAGTTTCCGTCAAAGTCAGCGCCGTAGGGGACAACAATTGAGGGATTGATCTTGATAGCCTTGCCGCTTGTCAGCCTCACATTGAAGCCCATGAGGCTGAGCTTGTGCAGAGAGGGAGCACGGTTCATGACGACAGGGCGCTCGCTCACAGCCTGCTGCAGTGCATAGAACGCTGCGGGCACACGCTGCTTGACCATCTTCATGGCGTCCACAGGTGTGTAGTTCCGCTGTACCAGCTTGCGCACCACAAAGGGCGCATACACATCCCATGCCATGTCCACCGGCATCCCGATCTCGTTCAACCGCAATTTAGTGCTGGGAACAATGACTCCTCGTCCCACAGTGTCCACCGTCGACCCCAGCACCTTCGTGGCGAACGCCGAGCGCTTGGGACTCGTGCCGAGGGCCCACTTCAGAAGGCCCTTCACCGACTTGTTCTTCAGCTTCACGTCCTCCGGGTCGTACAGCCCCACCAGTTCCTTCCACTTAGTGTAAAGCTTCGCGTTCGCGTCGGTGATGTACTCAGCAGGCAGCCCTTCTTTCTGTGCCTAGCGCAGGTCGTCCCTTGCGTTCAGCAGCTGCGCATACAGGTAGTTGCTGTCTGCTACCATTGTGAGACCGCCGTGCTGTGTGATCGGGCGGAACTTGGGAGGCAGCACCGGAATCCTGTCCAGCATGTAGTCCTGCGGAGGAACGCCGTTGTCGCGCATCTTCGCGATGGCTACATAGCGCTTCAGCGCAGCGTCCTTCTTGGAGGGACGCGCATCCTTGAGCTATACGAGCGACTGCTGTGCTTCCTTCTACAGGTCGATCTTTGCCAGCGCCTGCTTCATCTGCACGGCGTTGGAGATGCCGTTGACCGTGGCTCTGCCCTGAGCGACTGCCTGAAAGTCCTTGTCGGACATGCGCAGGAGACGCGCAAGTGGCTACTACATGACAGGGTTCGGGAGAGGACTGTCGAGCTGGATGTAGCCCCAGTTCATGCCATCAGGTCCGAAGATGTCCTGTCCGAAGAGGCCGCCGTCGATGGGTCTGAAGTTCTTCTGCTCATATGTGTCTATGGACTTGAGCTACCTGTTGCCTGCCATGTCGTCCACGTCCTTTGTGGAGAGTGCGAACAGCGAGACGCCCTATTTGGATCTGCGGACGTTGAGTCCGGAGGCCTGGAGGTGTGCGAAGAACTTCTTGTGCACGAGGGGCTAGCCCGGGACGACAGGTATCTGGCCTGTGCGTATGGAGCGCCAGAAGTCGGCGTTGGACTGGCCGCGTATGAGCTTGGCGTCCTGCGTGAGGAAGTCGAAGGCGTCGTGTCCGACCAGAGCGCTACTCTACAAGGTGCCCAAACGCTTTGAATTTGAGACACTTACGCCTCCCGATAAACAATAATTATGTGTCTTGTCGACAGTGAAATCATACACGTTTACCTATGTAATATTAGGCTTATCGTGCTTGTATGGTTTTATCTACTTGATCTTAAGCGGAACAGTACCAAGAGGGCTGTTGAAGTTATGAGGTACACAAGGTGTTTTCTACTGCACCTATTTACAGTACCGCTTTAAAAGCACTTTTGACTACGGAATAACATCCCACGGAATATGTTTGGCTATGATTCTACATATCTATATGCTTGCCTATCTGTGGAATCTGAGTTGTGGCTGTGTCTGTCCGTGCAGTCCTGTATATAAAGATACGGCTGTCTGTCCCTACATATGCAGCAAGTTTTTCTATAACCATTTAGCTGCCTATTGAACCTACTATACAGCAAATCCAAGTGTAGATATACAAGCCTAAGGCCTGAATTGTCCCTTTTTCTTAGCTCTGGAGCTGACCGAACCATCATCGAGGAACCACAGACAGAACCCAAACTACCCCATAGCCTAAAGGACAGGAATTGTTAGGTGCCTTGTTCCTGCACTGTCAGTAGTCATTTCGAGTGCCTGCTATACCCAATAGCTCTTTGGTATGCGCAGCCATACAGCCTGATGCCTTTTTCTTTCAGGCTGTGTGCCACTGAAGGTTGATCTGACTGTATATGGAGTTGAAGATCTGGAAGCGCCAACAGCAGCAAAAATATCCCGTTTGTAGTTCAGGTATTTGAACTGCTTCCTGGAATGTATGCACTGAATACCGCCCTAACTGTTTCTGCAGGAGTCGCCCATAAGTGTACCAAGCAGTGCCTGCTTCTGGTCCTATGTGTACACAGCACCTACACCGGCCAGGTACTATCCGACCTTGAGCTAACCGGCAAGCTTCACAGTTCCGTCAGCCATGTACATCTTATGGTTCTTTGTCGGATAGGATGACGTTGTGTGTCTTGTCTGGCTTTTGCCACCATAACAGCTGATGGCATTCTATGTGAATATGTTCAGGATATCCTACGTTTTGGCTCTGTAGGTGAACCAGTCAGTTACCTGTCTCCATACCCATTCCTTACGCTACTTATCCCAGGACATAACGTACTATGGTATGTGTTTCTAGCATATGGTAGCGATACTTTTCTAACCGTGTATAGTGAGAATGCTCTGCATAGCAGGGAAGCATCCATGCTAACCACCGGACTTCGGCACTCGGTCGGCCGTATATCCCTCAGTGCCTCGTGCGCTCATCTTGGACTATGCAAGGTGCTTGAGAGGCATGTAGTAGGCGACGCCTGTGAAGACGTTCTTGATTGTGCGTCCTGACTACGGATCGTACACGTCCTAGGACCATGGAACATTGTTCTGCTTCATGAGGTCCTTGACATACTTGAGCCTTGATTGTCCCTTGGGCATGAACTGCGGCATCACTATGGGCTTGCCTGTCTTGGCTGCCACTTTGCCGAGTCCTGCTTGCATGAGCTGCGAGGGGTTGGTGTTGCCGAGGCAGACGCACTTGCCGTTTCTGCGGGTGAGCACATAACCAGTAGGCACTGTAGGACAGTACACATCGAAGGTTCCCTACTGTGTGTACCAGTCTGTGCTCTTTATGTGTAGTGCATGGTGTCCGGCTACAAGCGGATACTGGTCATCTGTCGTAGGCACGTAGCAGTCAGTGCCCTTGAGCTTGCTTGCTGTGGTCTGCTGCCACTGGTTGTCGAAGTACGCATATATTGTGTGGTTGGGTGTAACCAGAAAATCCACATCCTGCGAGCGTGCTCCGACCATCTCGCCTATGTACTGTGCGCTGTGGAACTGCTATTGCTGGTGCAGCTACATGCCTGCGCCAAGCTATGTGTCGTAGCAATAGATGGCGTCGTCGTCTCGTACATCAGCGCCACGCATCCAGCCACGGTTCGTAAGAAACTATGTCTACTTGTCGTAGCAGCGACTGATGATTCCAAGCGGGTCGAACAGCAGCTACAGCGGTCTGCCCTGAGAGTCCCTCGGCATCTTGTCGTCAGGGATGACCTGTGCGACTGTGCCTTTGGATCCTTCAAATCCACTCATCTTGTCACCTACCTACAGCGGCTTGCTGATGGTAGCATACACCTTGATGCCGCTCTTGGTATTCGTCACGTCCGTGACTGTGCCCGGTGTGCTGTGCTACCATGTCTAGGTAACATCGGTGAGGATCCTCTTGCCAAGTGTGCCGGGCGAGGGCTCAGTAGTTCGGATACCAAGGATCATCGGATCACCCGGCTGCAAAACAGTACCCGGCTTGACCACGCCGAAATCGTCCAGTTTCTACAGCTGCTACTTTGTGTACTGTCCGGGTTTCCAGGTGTTGTACAGCTGCTTGGACGTACGGATGGACTTGTCCTTGTCCATGCCTGTCTTGTACATGATCGTGTAGCCCATCTTCTTCGCCGCCGACTACGACAGTGCACAGGCATCCTCATACGTCGCGCCATGATAACTCATGTAGCCTACACGCAGGTTCCTGCCTGTAGCTGCAACGCCGTTGTCGTCAGTATAGTTGGAAGACGCCAGCAGCTGCCCCTTCGCAACCTTATCGCCTGCTTTCACCTTCACGTAATTGGTCAGCCAGCCCTTCGCATTGGCAGGGAAGTTATCATACAGATACACTGATCCCTTCGTGCCGTCGTCGTACAGCATGTCGATTCTGTCCTTGCGAACAGCCTTCACCATACCTGGCTTCTATGCCCACTGTGTGCCGAGGAGTCTGCCGAGTCTCGTAGGCATGTCCTAACCGGACTGCTAGTCGAGTGCACGAACAAGAGGAGCCTAACGCTACTGGAGAGGGACAGCCTGTGTTCCGTACTTGCTGTTATGTGTAATGATGCCGTTCGCAACAGCGTACACGTTGTCGTCACAGTCGATGTCGATCATCATTCCCGGTGTCGGCATTTCCTCTATGTTGACAATGGGCTATAAGATGACATCGTGCTTTCCTCTCTGTATGGGAAGCAGATGCAGGGCTCTGTGTATCTTGTGGTCCGGAAGGACGGCGTCTCTGAAGTTGGTATCGGTGTCGATCTTCGTAAGCATGAACGCAACACCGTCGCGCACAGTGGGATTGGGAAGTCTCAGCAGCCAGTTGTCACCTGTGATGTCCTATGCGACTGTATCCAGAGTCTTGAAGAAGGAATCGAGGAAGATGCTCGTATAGCCTCTGTCGAGCGAGAGCATGCTTTTCGGTATGCGTTTGTGCTGCTAGTCGCGACCGATGTTCTACGAAATCCAGTCCCTGAAGACGCAGTCCTTTATGTTGCACCAGGTCTGCTATTTGTGTGTGTATATTGTGTAGTTAACAATGCCGAGCTGCGCAAGAGCATCTGTGATGTCCTGTCTCTGATCTGTTTCAGGGTTCCTGTCGCGAACGAAAGAGAACCTGACAGTTGTTCCCACTACCTACAAAGAGGCGCACAATCTGCCCATCAGTACAGCTATCTGCTTTGTGACAGGCTTGCCTGCTACAGTTGCACTCCTTACAGGTACAGTCTGGAACACCGTTCTTGGAACAAGCATGCCCTGTTTGAGCTATGAAGCAGGAACAAGGTTGAACTTGTCGTCTTTGTATATGTACCACTTGTGGCACGGAGATGTGATGAGTGTTCTGCCGGACTGGAGAATGACCTTGCGGAACTTGCTCTTTTTCTCAGGTACTCTGGGGACAACATTGCACACCTTGTACAGAGCTTCGCTGCCGTTGCTGTCACAGCCTGAAAGATATACGGTGCCGACATGTCCCACTCTCTTTGCAGGGATGATGTCTGTGTATCCGTCTTTGTCTACAACAAGCACAGGTGTATCCGGATGCAAACAGCCCATCAGCAGACGCATCGACTTGATGCCTGAATACATGGGCACGTAGTTGGCTGCCATTGAGTATGCATCATCCGAGTGAGGAAGTATGTAGTCGATATCGGACTTCTTGACAATGCGCACGCCTCTGGGACCGCCCATTGCGTACACGTATTCGTCGTCCGTGTTCATGTACTAGTTGGTTGTGACTACTGAGGCTGCAGCTTTCTGGGAGTCGACAGGCTCTATCTTACCTGTACGAACATTGAGCATGTTCTGGTACAGCTTGCCGTCTGTGCCCTTCATGACGTTCTTTGTCATGTAACCTGTAATGCCGGGACTGTTGCCGCACCAGAAACCTTTTGCAGCTCCAGGAAGCTTCACATATACGAGACCTCCCGGGACAGTGGGACAGTAGACCTTGCCCTTATATTCCTATACATAGTAGCCTGATCTCTATCCAAGCCCTTGCAGTGTGGACTAGAATGTTCTGTGCCATGTAACTGTGTACAGGAAATCTTCCTAGGGGTTGACCTGACGTTTTGTGTGCTCGTATTTCTGCAGCTCTTTTATGATATTAACAGACTGTCCGAGCTCGAACATGAGTCTTGCAAAGTCATTTGCGAGTCTGCTTGAAATGGTGCACAGATCTCTGGCGCCTTTGCCGTCACCCTTAAGGATTGCATCGACGAATGCCCATCTTGCTGCAGTTGGAGCATGGAAGATCCACTCAGGGATGAACTTGTCTTCGCTGTGTCCGAACTGCTTGACATACATGTACAGCTGCTTCCGCAGGATTGTGATGTTGGCTGACCCGTCTCTGCTGTCTATGCTGTAGGTGAACGGAAGTCTGTCCATAAGCTGCAGCACCTGTGCATAGTGCTCAGGATTCTTTACAGGAGACTGTGTAATGCGGACTCTGTAATTCTGTCCTCGATTGGTTGTGCGTAAGTCGTGGCTGCCCTAGCTGAGATACCAGCCCATAAACTATGCGAAGTCGACGATGTCCACTTTCTATATGTTCTTGCAGTTGGATGTTGTGGACTATACCTGCGGCAAGTAGAACCACTTCTGCTTCTAGTCGACTTTGGACGCTTTGTCGACAGCACACAGAACCTTCACTGTATTACCGAAGACCTGATCGATGTACTGTATGCTGTAGTCTTTATCCTGTGCTACATACATCCTGTGATTCGGAGTGACGGAGAACTTGATATAGCGACCGTTGTAACAGTACATAGGTCCGTCATGGTCGTAACTGTTGAGCGCTATCGGCTTGTTCCATGTGGGTCTGCCGTCTATAAGTGTGGCGAACTAGTCGTCCATGGACATCTGTGTTACAGGCTTCCAGCCCTTCTTGGTCAGAATGAGTGTATCGGCTCTGTAACAGCGCTATGCAGTACGAGCCGAACCGATGTATCCATAGTAAGAAGGCTGCACAAGACGCATCTCAATAGGCGCAACCTAGTCGCTGGAGATGCCGCCCTCACCGACACGTGTGACCTTCATGGAGTTGTCGATGCCGTCGAGAGGTGTGCTGTTGTCGACGAACTGCGAGAGGTTGCTCTGATGGAACACTGCACTGACGTGCGGCTACAGGCTGCCTGAGTTGATGAAGTCGACGTTGCCTCTGTTGGTAGCTTTCCACAGCATGGACCTGGCTACGCTGCCTCCGTCCTTCTGTATTCTCTATGCAAAGTATTCTACAGGTCCGAATACTTTCTGATACCTGAGCGAATCCTTCGCATCTCCTTCCTGCTAGCCTCTGGAGATTCCGAGGAGCTTTTTACTGGAAGCGAGCATGAGCTAAGGAGTGACTCTGTCTGTATCCACGCCGACAGTGCTCATGTTTACATCATTGGAAAAGCGAAGCTACCTGACCCAGTCTTGCGCGTTCTTAGGAGCTTTGCCGGAGGTATTAAATGGAGCCATGAAGGTTTCCTTTCTGTAGCTGAAGTATATCAAAAAGCTTAGCGCGTAAGAGCAGTGCACAAAAAAGCCCCCTTACCTGTTACAGTAAGAGGGCTTTGCGGGCCTGAGATTACCTCAGACTCCAATAACCACACCTTGCGGGATCTGGTTGACTGTCTTCACGACAACGTCCATACTGGTTCCGGCCGGAAGCTAGCCCACAGTTACCGGGGCCAGTGTAGAGCTCTTGACCAGCGGGATAATCGCTCCGCAGTTTGTAACCAACGTGGCTTCACTGGAGTCGGAGGCTCCGGCTGACACTATATCGCAGGTTATTTGCGGGCATCTCTGCAAATTGCAGAGGCACGCATAGATCCTGTAATATTGGGCTCCTGTAGCCTTTGTAGTGGCGTACACTTGCCAGCGTCCGCAGTTCTTTACCAATGCGCAGCATGCCATTGTGAACCTCCATCTTAGTTGCGAGGGAGGCGGAAACCTCCCTCATCGGTTATCACTGATTAGAGCATCCGCAGCAGCTGTTTGTCGGCGGGCATCCGGGATACGCCCTTACGCCACAGTTAGTGACAATCGAGCTTATCTTGTCGTTGATGCTGACAAGCTGTGCGTTGGTAGCAGCAGCATTAAGACCGACAACGTTCTGCGTGCGCAGAGCCGCGATCTAAGCAGCCTGATCCGCAATCTTCTGCTGATTGAGCGCATCGAAACGCGCCTGGATAGCAGCTGTCTGATTGTTGAGCTGATTGCTGAGAGCTGTCATCGAGTTGGCGATGTCTCTGCTGTTGGAAGCAACCTGCTGGCCGATGTAGTTCAGACCTGCGAGAGTCTGACCGGACTCAACACCCTGCTCGAAGCATGTCGAACAGTGACCGTTCTGAGCGGCTACAGCATACCCTGCCGGGAAGCCGTAACCTCCACACCCTCCAAACCCTCCGGGACCGCTGGAACGACCTGCCCAGTATCCAAGAGCGCCGCCGATTATGGCAGACAGACCCACACCCCATCCGGTGTGACCGCAATTCGTATCATTGTAACTCATTTTTTACCTCATTTTCAGGTGCTGTTATTTTACAGGTGGAACAGGTGCACCTTTTGGCTGTTCCGCCGTTCTCCACGGAGGCTATTTCGCACTTCCTGTCACCTGCACGCTCGGGATCCCTTTTGGAGCTGTCTAGGTTTTCTTTTCAGCTTGAAACAGTCCGGTTTTCCTGCCCATCTACATGAATCTGGGCATGATTTTGTCATGGAGTTGCTATATTTCCTATATTGTGCAGTTCCATCCTCGCCGCTAAGCGAAGGAGTTTGCAACGTCTATAACGGGATAACCAGCGCAATCGGCTGCGGCTATCTAAGCCTAGTAATCCTGGAAGCCCATGCGTAATCCGCTCTGGTAAATGTGCATAAATCTCTGCTGTTTCTGCAGCTACTTATCCACTAAACCCGGACCATTCTTTATGCCGTCCATGAACTGGCTGACACATTTGCTTATATGATCGACAGGCTGTCCGAACACCGATTCCAACTTGCCCTTTATCTCAGGAGACCCGGAGAGAATAGGCACCAGCAATCCCATTATATCCATATTCGTTTTACTCCATGTATTCGTCGACGAGATGTTTCATAAATCTTGATACCTAGAACTAGATGGACTCATACAGAGCATCTGCTATCCGTTCAGGGCATCCGTGACACAGAACATGCGCTAACGCGCTTTTCACATCATCTTCGGTAGTTGGTAATGCCTACAGCTACACGATGCGCTTGATGTTATGTCCCGCCTTCTACATGTACTTTTGCGACTTCCAGTCGAACGTTTCGAGCACCTACTCGAGCTCCACATCCTACTAGACCTTCATTTGCTTTGAGGCATGCGCCGGAAGCATTTTGTACACCCGCTACACCTAAGCAGGTGAGACTTCGTGCATGACTCCATCCAAGGATTTGATTTGCATTTTCAATACCTTTCAGTTCGTTTGTTTTTGCAGACCCCGTGTCTGTTTGTGCATATAATACAAATGGGCCACCTCCCTTGCCGGTTTCGAAGGGAAGCGGCCCATTGAATGTGCTGTATGTAAGCTTACTTTACATTGCCCAGTGTCTAGGAAGGTGATCCTTCAGGTGCATTTACTGTAATCTTGTTGTTGGTCTTTGCCTGTGCGATGTCGGGTTCGGTAGGCTTGAGCATGTCATTGATGCTGCGCTGCATTCTTCTGTGCGCCTGCATGTAGGTCATAGGAGTGTTCTAGTTGTTCTGCTCCTAAAGAGACTTGAGCTCTGCAGTTTTTGCGTACGCCTATTTGTATGTCATTGTGTCCTCTGCTTATGCCTGCGCTTTACGCAGCTTAAGATAGGCTTTTGCTGCCTACCTCACATTTGCGTCTTTGTCTTTGGTTGCCTTGAGCGCACCTTGGATGTCGCGTTCTTTTGCGGCTGCTGATTCCTGAGCCATAGCATTACCGTACCTCTTGTACAAATTGTAAGAAGCCATTCCAGGTACTAGCAGATTACCAAGAGTATGCCATGGAGAGATACCGGCTTTAAGCTGCTGCTTGTTCGATCTCGTAGGCGTCGCCAGAGCTGCTGCCGCTGCTACAAGCTGTGCTGCACCGAAAGCTCCGAGAGCGCCCAGTTTAATGTCCTAATGTACATTGGAGTTGACAATTGCATGCGGCAGGGCGGCTTGTATGGCATTACCTGCAACCTACGAAGCAACACCGGCGTCCTTACATATTTGTGCGTACTTTTTCATATCGATACTACCTTCTTTTTTACATTCAATAAGGTCTATGCTGACTAAGGCGTAGCTCTGTAGCCGGTAGACCACAACCCATGTGCCTAATTCGGAATAACTGTGTTATTCATTCCTGGAACCTGTCTAAGCAATATAGGATTATTTTTTGACAGGAATCCGTTACTGCTGTCCTTAAGTTTGTAGTCCTAAGGTATGTAGTTCTATGCTGTAACAGCTGATTTGGGCTTTCTTACTCTGAACATCTACAGCAGACGCTTTACAGGATTTAACACTACAGGATCGAGTGTTATCAATTTGTCTACAGGTCTATTGACTTTGTCGGCTACAGCTATTGCTGTACCTCCTCCTGCAGAGTGACCTATAAGTGTTACCTTATCTTTAGCTCTGAGACTGTTTATAAAGTTAACAGCTTTGTCCTGCTATCCCCAGTCAAGCACAGCCATATTTGCACCCGGTATCAGCTTCTTGGCATACCTGGGAGCAGTGTTCATTCCACCTATATACACTATATAGTGTATACCTGGTGCCTTGTCGTCGGTATCGACTGCAGGCAGCTGGTTCTAACCTCCGAGAGGGAGCCCTCCTGTTAGCTATATGAAGTTTTGAAGACCTGTATAAAGCGCAGTACCGCCGAGAGCTCCTGACAAACCTGATACAATAGCATTGAGTGTGCGTTTTCTTTTATCATGCTTGCGCAGTTTACTTATCAGCAAGGACAAACCTGCAGCTCCGCCTCCTGTTACACCGGCATATGTAAGAGCACGTTTCCAGTCCCAGTGCTATGGGAATCTGGTTACTATGCCTTTAGCTATATCGGACGCAACGCTCATGAGTTGTAATTGTAGATTCTGTTGGAAGATATGCGTGCCTTCTACCCGGTACCGTACTACTTATTGGTATTGTACAGCTAGTCGCCCCACGCCTGTTTCATCTGCTAATCTGTAACACCTAAGTCTTTCAGCACAGTATATGCAGGAGCGTTTGCAGTGCCTCTGCTGATCTGGAAGACACCTTTGCTGGGAACAAATGTCATGCTGAATCCAGCTCCAGTGCCTTTCTTCACATTGAACTGTGCTGAAATGTCGTCATCGTTGTTCTTGCGTGTATACACACCAGGCTACAGACGCATGATGTTATTGAATGTGTACTCATGGCCTGAGTTGATGAACGTGCCTCGATCTGTCATGTATGGAACTTTCAGGAGTGTCTGCGGCTTCGTTCTTGAGACCACCTGATTAGTTGCAGCATCTCTGAGCACATAGCTGCCACGAAGTCTTCTGCCTACAGATGTTCCCTACAGAACAGCTTTCTTCTGGTCAGCATAAGAGAATTCCTATGGATCTGCGTAGTCGAGGTTCTACACCTACAGTACATATTTATCATTGTACAGAGGGAATCTCTTCTGAACAGCATTCTTAACACGCTCAAAGATCACCTTGCGCTGAGTCTTGTAGTCATCAGCTCTGTACATGACAGTTGGTGTAGGATCCAGCACATCGGAGATGAACTGCATCTTCTGTCGCTGGATATTATTGACTGTTCCCTGCAGCTACGGCATATCGGCTCCTTATTACATCAACACATCTCTGTAGGAAGTGCTGTTAACAGGCGTCATTTCCTGCGGGCGCTTCTTATTGTTGATGTTGGCATTGAAAAGCTCTATAAGCCTGGGATCGAGCGGCTTTGTCTCGACGTTCTCCTAGGCTATTCTTGCTTTATTATATGCCTATATGCCCTTTTTGTAAGCCTTGAACTTGACTGTCTGCGGATCATTTCTCCGAGCATACTTGAACCCGCCTACAAATGAAGCGGCAGCAAGCAGAGCAACAGCTCCGCCAAGTGCGCTTACCACAGGCCCTGACACACCCTGCTTTTCGGAAGCTGTCTTAGTCACAGGGGCTTCCTGCTCAATCAGGTCCTGAACTCCGCGTCCCTTGAGGATTCTGCGCTTGGAGATTCTGGCACGCTCCGCCTATTCATTGGCAATGTCCCGATCAAGTTTCTTGGACAGTTTGGTATCGTAATATTTATCAGCATTCTTAAAGGACGCCACAAGAGCGAGCAAGGATGCAGCAGGAGGTACAACACCAAGAGCAAACGAATACGGATCGGTATACTTTACAGCATTACCTACAAAGGCTTTCTTCTCGACACCGCTGCTGTCAGATTCCTACAGCTGCTTCGCTTTGCGCTGTTCCGCCTGCGTATATCCAGCCATGGCACCTGTAGGTCTTTTGTACAACTTCTACAGCTTTCCACCTGCAGTAGCAGCTGAATTGGCGTTATCTATGGCGTCCAGCTTCATGGAGTGCATAAGATGTCTTGCTCCCCATGCTCCAAGCCCAAGTGCACCGGCTCCGGCAAGCACCTTTGCGGCAATATGTGCGGACTTGGCAGGCGCACCTGTTGTTTCCCACTCGCTTCCCTTAGCTCCACGGAACATATTTATGAACCATGACGGCACGTAATCTCTGCCTGAAAACAGGAATGAAAGCGGATTTATGGTATTGGATATGGATTTGACAGACGGCGCAGTCGTTATGGTATTCGGCAAAATCGGATCACTCATTGTTCTGTTCCTATTTGAGGTATTCAAGTCTCGGGTTCAGCTAATAGCTAAGAGAGGCGTATGTAACAAGCACAAGAAATTTATTAATCTGAGGGCAGAACTGTCTGTCCTAACTGTAAACACGAATGAGACCCTAAGCCTACTTCTGTCTGATATCTCTGTACTGCTAGACAGATTTCCTGTCGTCGTACTAAGGTGACAGATAGCCTGTCCAAACGACAACGCCCTGCTTAAGCTGAAGCGCTCTCTACAGCTACTACGCATTGTTGACTTTCAGATCCTGTGCAGCCTTATCTACAGGAATACCGTTATATGTATTCTTGTTCCTGTAGTCCCACATGGATTGCGAAGTGTCGACTGTCAGCGCCGGTTCCTATGCCTGGTCCAGCTGCAACAGAAGCGCTTCCTATGGTCCGATACTATGCATCAGGCAAACCTCATCGGTTTGACTTTCTTGCTGTAGGCTGCATTTGTGTCTTCACGCTGCTAGAGAAGACGTTGTGTCTCATTGTCTCTTTTGAGTCTGGCAAGCCTGTGCTACTTCTACAGGTTCTATACGTCCTGAACGCCGGGTGTCGTAAGTTTGCCTGCGGCATATCCGGCAGCGGCGCCGCCAATAGCAGGAGTCAGCATAGTCACAGCCGCGATCAGATATGCTCCGTTTGCCAGAGCCTACCCAAGTCCTGCTTCCTTGTTCATCTGTCTATAAACATCAGAGTATTTCATTGTATCCCTTTATTACGTATACATTAATTCAGTATCGAGTACAGAGCCTGTGCAAATCCGGCAGTATTGGCAACCTGACCTCTTACAGGCTAAGGCAGCCCCATCACGGAACCGACCACATCTGTAAACATACCTGCCAGAGAACCCTGAACAAGACTCTTGACAGCTTTATCTGTAACACCCTCAAATCTGAGCTTGGTATCGAACTTGTTGACAGCGCTGTCATAAATGCTGCCAAGCGTCGTCTAGTTACCGTATGCTTTAGCTGCTGTGATAATAGATGTGCCAAGATTGCGCTAATACGGTGAATCCTTTAGGTATGGATTATGCTGGATCATGCTGACAACTGTATTTGGATTCAGTGTCTGCGAGAAATCTATCTGCGGTTGATATCCGTCAGCCTACCATAAAGAAGCAATCTTCTTGAGTGTGGCTTTCTTCTTTACAGCCCATGAAGTGAGTCCGTAGTAAGGCTGACCTGGAGTGACGTTCATAGCCAGAGCAATAGCAGCCGGAGTCAGACCAAGCATCAGAGGCAGACCATGCTTGCCGACCCATGAGTTCTACATCTAGTCCAGGCCCTATTCCATCTACGCAGGACGTGTTCCAAGAGCCGCGTTAATTCTGGGATCTCTTCCCAAATGTTTCAACAGCTTGTTAACAGGGCGCTTAAGCATATAAGCAGCAGGCAATCCAATACCTGCGAGCAGTAAAGACTGCCCTAAGGGACTCTTCACCTTACTCTGGTAGCTCTATACAAGATTGGATATTGGATTTGATTTCGGTAGCTAGTTCACGCGTAATGTCCTTCCTGTTGTCTGCGCATATTCATCTGCACAGCCTAGTCAAGCATCTGCTGGAACCTGGCATCCTTATAGTTAACCTGCGGTGTCTATGCGCGTCCGCTAAATAGGCTGTAAAGTAAAGGAAGCCCTACGAGAAGACCTGCACCAAGGCCGACAGTTCCCCACAGACCAGGTTTGGATCCGAACAAGTTCTGGAACTACTTGGAGTAACCCTTGGACATTCCCCACAGCTTAATAGCCTGCGGCAGGTTATTGATAGGATCTTTCCATATCTGCTACTTCACTCTGGGATATATCTGGTCGTACAGCTACTTGCCGAGCTTCGACACATCTTCACCTGCGTGCTGCTGCAACATGAGTAGCTTCTATGCGTATCCTATAGGATCGTTGGTGGAAGCTATCTGCTTCTTGATGTTCCGCACATATCTGTCTTTCATACCTGCAGCTATCTAAGCGGTATACTGGTCGGAATCATGCTGCAGATTATTTTGCGCAAGCCATTTATTGTACTCATTCTGTCCCTGCACCATCTGCTGCAGCTGAGTCAGATCCGTGTTATCTCCAACAACCTGCTGTACAACCTGATTGCGCATCTACGGAGACCACTTGGCTTTCAGCGCCTATGCGCCTACAGCGCCCTGCTGGTTGCCGTATCGCAGCTGCTCCAGTATCTGCTGACGCTTAACAGGATCTTTCTATTGCGACAACTGCTTGTAGAGCTGCATCTTCTGCTTTGTAGCGTCGACAACACCCTGCTGCACCACAGAGGCAGGAATCATTTTGCCGAATCCTGCCTGTACCAAGCCTGTATTTTGCGCTGCATACCTTGCTGCGTTGCGCTGCTACTACAGAGCGGCTATTCTAAGCCTCTGCAACTATGCTGGATCCTGCTGCGCCTGAGGCTTCATGTAATATGCTCTGTATGCCTACTACGCTGTGGCATGCACTGTATTTTTGGTCGTGTCACCATTATTCCGGATTGTCTGGCGCACATACTATGGCGTATTCTCCAGTACACGCTCAGCTGTATGGTTATTCGAATCCTACTCCAGAGTTCTGTATGCTGCAGCACGGTCCTGCTGTGTACGCTGCAAATTATAAGTATCCGGTGTTCTTCCAAGTGCGGAGTCGACAATATTATTGCCCTACGGAGCAACATCTTCAACTGAGCCTACACCAGGTATGTACATGAACTGTCCAGGAGTTCTGAATGGACGAACGAATCGCTGCATCGGGTTGTTCAGCTACTGCTGATATCTTTGCATGACAGTGCGCTGCTGTCCTGTCAGCTGTGGCATTCTGTCCAGTCTGGAAGGATCCTGCTATATTTCCTGTAAAGTGTAGTACTCTGTCGGATTCTGATTCTGAGCGTATGCATTGGTCAGACCCATGGCACCCATACCTAAGCCAAGTATCTTCCCGAATTTGCCGGGAGCTCTGAGACTGCTTCCAGTCCAGTACGCAGAGTTCAGAGTGCTCCCCCACTGTCTCGCTTTACCGAGATACTGCTATCGCTGCTACGGAGTCCACTACGGATGCATCTTTGCTACTGTCTGAGCATACACCTAAGGAGCTGCTTCAATTGCCTGGCCTGTAAGATAGTCTTTGATAAAAGTCCCTGTACCTGTGCGTAGCATACGGGAGACTGTTCCTGCAGGCTTGACGGCATTGACAGCTGTCTGCGCATCTTTGGCTGCCTTAGCTGCTGTCTGCGCAGCTCTGACAGCTTTTGCACCTGTTGCGATACCTGTAGCAGCAGCCCCGAGAACTTCTCCTCCTGCGAGAGTAGCAGCAGTCGCAGCCGCTGTAGTACCTGCAGTGTTCAGTGCCTGGCCTGCATTAAGGCTTTTCCGGGACATACCGGAGCGGTCTCTGATAAACTGCTGTCGGCGCTTCATAACATCAAGAAGAGCTTTTCTGTCGGAAGCACCATAATTGCCTTTACCCTGCTGCAGCCTGTCTATAGCTCTGTTATTCTTATAGTACTGGTTGGCATCGGCCATGTTCTGCCCGACGGCCTGTCCAAAGTTCTTCAGGTCCTGCCACCAGCCTGCAGACTTGGCGAGCGCCCTGTCAAAAGCAGCTCTTTTATCGAGGTACTGTCTTATCTTCGTCTTCATTGCGGCATCTTGGATTGTGCTACTGCCTGCGAGGCGGTCTGCTGATCAATGTTCAACAGTATCTGCTTAACCTGTGCATGGAGCTAAGGATTCTGCTGCTTAAGCTGCACAAGAGCAGCTCTGCGGGCACCGGGTCCCTGCGTAACTCCTGTGTCGAATATCTGCTGAGCCATCTGCTGTGCCTGCTGGAACAACGCCTACACACCTGCGGACTGACTGTTCTGCAGACCTGAAGGCATCGGCGGCATACCTGCTCCTGCAGGAGCTGCTGGCATAGGTGCGCCTTGCTATGCTCCCTGCTGCGGCATGTTGGCCTGCTGAACCATCTACATGTTCAGCTGTGCAGCTCCAATGCCCTATGATCCGGGAGGAGGCAATACAGAAGCAGTCATCTACATCTGCTGCTGATTCGCCTGGCTCTTTGCGGCTTCTTCTGCTTCGTAGTTCTGTTCTTCAAGTTTCTTGTTGACCTAGTCCTTGAAGTCGAGTCCTATAGTACTCAGAACAGTGTCTGTAGAGATAAGTCCGCTGCCCATCATGTTAAGGATGGTCTGTTTGTGCATGTCGTCCTAAACGAACGATGTCTTGTCAAGACGTACCGATACCTGATCGAGCAGATGCACCTAGCAGATTCTGTCTACAAGCCATCTGAGCCCGTAGTCAAGATGCGAAGTGAAGTGTATCCACTGCCGCTAAAACATTCTGAGACCCATAGATGGCGCTACTGCCTGGAATGTAGTCTGTCTGATCTACAGAGGAATTGCCATATCCTACAGAATTCTGTCCTAGTACCACTTCATCAGCTACACAGGTGCAAGCTGCTTTGCCTATCCTCCGAGCATCTGATAGTTGAGCGGGAACGGAGATACCACCCACTGAGAGGGATTCTCTCTGATCCCTTTAATGGCTTCCATAATGAAGTTCTTGACAGCGTGGCCGCTGATAGGCTGCCTGAGGTTGTCCTGACCGGCAAGAAGCTGCTGTGTCGGAGGACTGATCATTCTTATCGGAGCAATGAAGTCGGTTGCAACCGCCTAATTGAACTTATCAAGATATGCCAGTCTGAGAATGTTGTTGAAGCTGCTGAGGAACAGAGGAGTGCCCCAGCCCTTATAGAACCTGTCCATGGAAGCCAGCGTGTCTGTCCTGAGATGCAGAAACTTATCGACAGGGAACTATATGAACTTCTAGGAGAAAGCTCCTTTGAGGAACACTTTGGGTGTTGTTCTGAGATATACAGGATCGCCCTACACGATAGCATTCTTGATGTGCGAAGGCATCTTGTACAGATATGTGTACTAACCTGTAAGCTAGTTGAACTTGAGCTGTATATCTCTCGGAGAGTAGATCATGAACCGGATCTTGCGTCCGAGCTAGTCGCTGGTGATTTTGTCAACCATCAGAAAAGTGACCTTTTTGCCGCACTTAGGACACACGCCTTTGCACTATCCGTCCCACTGAAAATCTACTTTCGGTACCACTTTATCCATGGCTACCACGAACTTACGACATTCAGGACAGCACAGTGTCCGGTTGATCACAGGCATCGCATATACGAACACATTGCCCATTGTGGCAAGCTCCTAGCCAATGCGTATCAGAAGCTACAGCAGATTGTAACTGTCCTTGAGCAGCTCCTATGTGTGCTTGAGCGAGTCTGTGTCAGTCTAAGAGGGAGACTATTTGCTTGTTACTGTTATATCGGCAGCGAAGTATCTGACGACCTTGTTGATAGCTGTACCTATGACAGGGAATCTGTCATGCATGTACTATGCCCAGTCGAAGCACTATTTGATGGTCTTTGGAAAGAACCTGTTGGACCGTGTGCTGAAAGGGTTTGCAAGTGATCTTGTATATCTCTTCTAATACATCTAAGCTCCTTAACCGAACACTAAAGCATTTCTGAGAGATATAGCCTGTACCTGTTCCTATGTTATGCCCTGCTTCTGCTCAGATATGCGAACGAACCGACCTGCTGAATTCTTGCCTGTAAGTACATATCCCTAAGATGAGTCGGACTATACAAAAAGCAGCATTTTCCCTGGCTACACATAGGCATTGGAAAAGTCTGTCTTATGCTTCGGCTGAATGTATTTCGCCATGGTTGCTCCTGTTACAGATTAAGCAGATTGAAACTGAAAGTTTTATTTTGCGAGAAATCGGGAATGCCGTTCTTTCCCTTCTAGCTCTTGACAGCGCCTCTTGTGAGCCCATCTGTTCCCACGAAGCTTGTCTGCTATGTAGGTTCATAGTACTAACGCTATGTAACCGACTGACAGCTTACCACGAAAACGATCGAACATATCAACAGAACAGCAATCAGTATATTACGCATTTGAATCACTCCCTACTGCAACTTCCTTCATCCAGCCTTTGGATATGTTGCGCTTCTAGTTGCGTATTGCAGCTTCTCTCTAGGCGAACAGCTATGCGGACACCTGAACGCGCTATGCATCTCTCTACAGAGTAACCTGTCTGAGAAGCGGAAGCGAAGCCAGCGTATAGGAGAACTTGTTCTTCCGCCACTGATACATGTGCCTCAGCTAATGCACAACTGTGGAGAATATGCTCTACAGCCATGTGATCTGCAACTATGTCTATGCATCCTATTCAAGATTAACAGACAGTTCATGCGGCTGGATATATACAGTGTCGCTGCTCACAGGACAGAAGGCTCCGAGAATGTCCGACTACTGCATTGCCGGACACCACTTGAACTGCACAGTATCGATCTTTAACGTACGCAGCCACAGACCGTCCGTTGTTAATGAAAATTTATTGAGAGTTTCTCTTATGTACTGTTGACAAGCCTGATTCAGAGGCTGGCTGTTCTTAAGCTGAAGTATGGTAAACATAGGTATCCTTATAGACAGACGCTGGTTTCCTTGTAGTCTAAAAATAAGGAGCACGTAAATGTCAGACTCTATTTCCAACGACATAAAGTACTTGGACAACACGCTGCTTGTTGCTCAGGGCGGCGGTGTAATGTCTCCGTAGATACTTACAGGAGTATACAGAGCCTTCTAGCAGCATGGAGCTGTTCCGGGCAAGGTTCTTGCATCTTCAGGTGGCGCACTTTTCAGCGGTCTGTATTACAGCGGACATAACAGCGCATGGTTCACAGACCTCATGGAAAACAAGAGCATCTCTTAGTGGATGTAGCTTGCGCCTGTGCAGGCTGTCAAGAGCGCATACAGCAAGAGCAACTACATCATCGACAATACCGGACTCGCAAGATTCCTTCTGCAGAACATGACAATCAGTGCAATGGACCGTGTGCAGGTATCTGTCACCAGACTTGATGACTATACGAGTCACATGAAGGCTGCCACACCGACATGGGTGCTTGCAGCTACAAGTATTCCGTTTCTGTTCATGCCTGTTAAAGTCGGCCAGGAGCTGTACGGCGATGGCGGTGTGCTCAACAATATACCGTTGCCTTCAGTTCAGTAGACAGCGAAGTACGACGATGTGTACGTGGTGCTGACACCGCCTACAAAGTACACTGGCGAAGTACAGGGAATAGCAGGACTGCTGCAGCTGCTCAATGCTGTTATGGACAGAGAAGTGATGCAGCTGAAGTAGGCAGGATATCTGGAACTTCCGAATGTACACCTGATAAGACCCGCATAGAGCTACAACGGGAATCTGCTCAAATGGTCGGATGGCTTCGGTATGCGTGAAGAAGCGTATCAGCAGACAAAAGCTATATTGGAGGCGAAATGAGAAAGATACTTATTACGGTGCTGCTTGGCTGTGCTATGTATTTTGGTGCAGGCTGCATGGACACTGCAAAGTACAATTATGCTCAGGACTAGAAGTGGCTGACATAGCAGCTGCAGCAGGGAAAGATCACACAGGAACAGTACGATAAATACAGCACACAGATTGCGAAATAAAAATCCCGCGCCGGTATGGTGACGACGCGGGAAACCTTACGGAGGTACATTATGCGTTACAATGTACATCTATAGTCTAACATCACTGTGCTTCAGTCAAAGAAGAGTCCGACGCCTATGTAATGTTAAATACAGTGTTGACTGCTGAGAAAGCTTCTTCCGCCTGCTGCTTGAACTGTGCTATGTATTCCTGATCCTGCATCTGCTATGAGAGCATGCTCTGTACCGTTGCATTGAGCGTGCCCTATACAGCGAACGCCTAGTTGATCATCTGGATACCAAAGGCGAAGATCGCATTGAACTGCACTTTTGTAAGCTATAGCATTTTAGGCATTCCGTCGCACCAGCACTTCCAGTATATAGTATATGTGTCCGGTTGCGATGCAATAGCCAGCGCAAGGCTGTTGCACATAGTAATGGAATCCTGCGTGGTTTCGAATGTATAATGCTGAGAATCTCTGACGACAGTGACTCCGCCATATGCAACCTTGCATTTTTCCTGATACAGGAATTCGGTGAGCTCCTGATATGTGGCAGGAGGAATCACGAACGTATCGCCAAGCTGGTATGTCTATGCTGCCTGATACACTGTACAATTGGGATACAGGTTCTACACGTCCTGATTATTGTCGTGTATGGCAATGACTGACTGTGTTGTATTGGATACCGCGTATTTCATTGGTCACCTTGCTGTTAGTAGTTGTCAGGAAGCGAGTTAAGGCTGTTGCTGTTGCCTATTGTCTTATTGGCGGGTGCGCACTTCGTTGAAGCAGTTGTTCCTGTTCTGTTTACTGTAACACTACTGTACATGACACACAGATTGCGGAAATTAGAGTTGATCTACACGCTACCTATGTTATTATAGTTTATTGTGCTGTTAGAATTGAACTAGATAAAGCTGTTATTCATGTATAATGCATACGCCGAAGTACTCGCTGTATTAGTTCCATTAAACGTTACGTAGTTGCAGTTGCCAATCGCGAAAACCGCCCCTCCTGATGTTGAGTAACCTGTAGCCGAGCAATCCTCAATACCTACATTAGCCGTACTCTAGATACTAAACACGTCTCCGGCAGTTCCTGTCCTTGTAGCTGTAACATCATTTAGATATGCGGATACATTCCTCGCCGATACAAAAGCATGTCTGCTCGGAACTGTAACTGTACAGTGCTGGACACTACAACGAACGCTATCCTGAATCGTCAGACCTCCTGTGAAAGTCAGATACTAGCAGCCTGCAGTATTGCAGTAACTGAGAGTCACGTCGCCGGACAGTGTAACCTTGCTGGCGTTTTTTGATGTACTTGTGAGCCCCACACTTGTACGCGCTATACTTAGCGTGCCTGTATATGTGCCGTCATCGAAGGACACAGTTGTCAATCTTGACAGCGAGCCTCTGCCGTTAAGATAGTACATCAGCTGCTGTACTGTTTTAATCTATCGTGTCGCACCTACGTATATTGTTCTTGGTCCTACCAGCTGTCTTCTGTACCACAATGACCATGTTCCATTGTAGTATCTGCGCTACCATGAGTCGCCCTGATCGCTATTTGTCTGATAGTCCTACCATGTTTGTATAAGTATGCCCGATCCTGTGTGTCCCTCTACATGCAGTACACCTGCCAGCTTGGACGGATGATGTGACATAGTCGAACATGCTGCATTGGCAAGATTATAATAGTAACCCGGCGTAGTGTACGTATCAAGATCTGCCTAGGACGGAATGGCCTATCCTGTGAACATCGTACCCTGGCTTATGTTGCCGTTGGCATCTGCGGTACCCGATGTAGTAATGACCGAACGGACGATGTTCTTGCTGCCCCAAATCAACTGGCCTGCTGGAGAGCCTTTCAAATCAGTATATGTACCATTGGCTGCAGCACGTAACAGGAACCTGTATGTCGTATCGGATGCGTACTAGTCATCGTACAGCCACAGACCGCCGCCGTGTGTCGTACCGTCTTTGCCTCCCTACAGTACAAGCGTACCACCTGCTGTCGGATTGTGCACAAAGCGTCCGCTCCTCTAAATAACACCAGTCATCGTCCCGCCTGACAGTTTCAGGTACGCATCATTGTCGTCGACCTTCTATATAGTGCCGTCGCTTTTGAGGATCCTCAACCCGACACCGTCAGTACTGTCAGTACCATTGTTGTATCCATGGAATACAGTGAATGTTCCGGTAGGCGGATCGACATGCATCTAAGCGTCTGTGTATATTTTCTATGTGTTAGGCATTATGCTTCCCTCTGTATGTTCCAGCACTTGTACCACCAGTCAGGCTGACCGAGACCGATCTTGGAGCCTTCATATTTGACATACTCATTAGCACCGGACCACATTGCAGCATATAAAGCAGCCTGTGCCGGATTCTATTGTGCGTACTGTGAGTCAATGAAAGAGGCGTACTAGTCGAAGCCCCCTTTGAACTATGCGTTGCCTATGGCTCCGCCTATCTGATAGCAGACCTAACGGAACATCTGGCATGCATTGTCAAAGGCTGTATAGTCCACTGTCTCCTGTTTAAGGTAAGGAGCAAGCTGCTACGGTGTCATGTCAGTGAAGTCATGCTATTGCAGCCACTACACGCAGGTATCTACATTGAATCTGTTTCCGTCGTTCCGTGGAGGATAAACCACGGAACCGTTCTATATCTTAGCGTACATTCATACTCCTTATGCGACTGCCTTGGTGTATGCCAAATTGGCTATGTAGCTCTATCCGTCCCATCGAATAACAAGTGCATACAGCGTATTGGCGCTGTCGAAGCTTGGCGCCGAACTAACCCACACAAGATTATCTGGCAGTGAGAAACTGACAACCGTGCCGCCCATTACAAGCCACAGCTCAAATGTAGAACATCTACCTGCGCTCATGTTGGTAGAAACGAATGAGATGCTCTAACCTGATACAATAGTGTGCTTATAGATATTGTTCGCTGCAGGTGTGAACGACGCGCTGGTCTGCTCTGTAATATATGTACCGGAAGGCTATGCTCCGGGTCCGCCTGCAGCGAAGTTAACGTACCATGTGCCGCTCACACTCTTGCCTATTGCGCTCAGATTGACAGCCATATTGATGGCTGTCTGATTCCCTGTGACAGTGTACGAACCGAATTGGAGCGGATATGTTACAGATGTCTGATCGGATATGGATACAGGAGTGCCTGTTGTCGTTATGGTCAGTGTATCGTTGGAGATATCCGCCGCAGTGAACGGGTGTCTGTAGCCTGTAGCCTTAAGAGAGTTGAGGAAGTCGGTCTATGTACCTGCATTGCCGTTGCTGATCCATATCTGATACGCAGATGCTCCTGCAGTTCCCGGCTGTCCTGTGTCACCCTTTGGCAGCACTAAGTTCAGTACCTGTGAAGGTGAAGTGCCGGTAATGTTAGCTGAAGCAGTGCCGCCGGAAGAGACGGTGCCTATGGTAAGCGTATTGACGGGTCCGGGTGCTCCGGTAGCACCGGCAGCTCCCGTGTCTCCCTTGTCGCCTTTAGGCAGTACAAGATTGAGCGTCTGGTTCGGCGCATCACCTGTAATGGTTGCTGATGCAGCGCCTCCGGAAGAAACCGTTCCGATTGAAAGTGTATTGACAGGACCTGCCTGTCCCTGCGGTCCCTGTATTCCCTGTTGACCGTCGCGTCCGCAGGCAAAGTAAGCTGTCCATGTGCCGGAGAATGTATCAAGTCCGTCGTATGCGAGATACCTTGTGACTGTCAGCTTGATTCCTGTCTATGTGAACTGCAGAGAGTTCTTCTATACAGGATAGTAGTTGCCGAGAGCCGTCTTGATTCCTACGGGCAGTCCGCTGAGTATGACCTGGTTGTCGATTACCTGTGAGAAGATCTGATAAGGAATACTGAAGCTGAAGCTGTCGCTGGTAAGGCCTAGCCCGTCTCTGACTTTATCGAAGTTAAGTGCAAGCTCGCCTTCGGCAAACGAGAACTAAGCTTTATGCGGCACATTGGTAGTATACGGGTACAGTGTCTAACCCGCTACATTTTTCAAATATACATTCTTAGTGGTCGCTGCCATTGTGGCTCCTAATAAAAAGACGCAAAGGAAGAGATCCCTTGCGTCTTAGTTGTCAGTTCAAGGGAGAAGTGATTATGCAATCACCTAGTACGTGATCTGACTGGAGACAAGGCCGTTGACCTTCGTCTCAAGGGTGCCGAGAGCCGTCTGGTCAGCCTTGGTGGCGATGCTGTTCTATAACTCGGTTTTCGCAGTCGTGAACTCTGAGGACAGGACAGCGTCCGTGATACCGTAGCCTGCGAGCGTGGTTGCCTTATCGGCCTTATCCTTGATCGCATTCGTCACGTACGTTTCGGTCGCATATCCCGTGAGGTCGACAGCCGTGTCACCGATGAGTTCCCACGCGCCGTTGATGTACATGTACTCATTGTACACGTTCTGACCGGAACCTGCCGGAGACTTGAGGATCATGTAGATCGTAGTCTCACTGATGTTCTCAGTCGGGAGCTCGGTTACAATAGAACGTTTCAGAAGACCTGCAGAAGAGATCTGGGACTGGATAAACGTATCAAGGTTCAGAACGTTCGCTGCGAGCGTCTACGGATACAGAATATCGCCAGTCTGATTTTTAAGTCTGACATTAAGATTAGCCATTATATGATTCCTTTGGTTAGATTATCTAATACACAACACCTGCAACAGAGGTGATGGAGTCAAGTTGCTGCTTAACAGTTTTTCCTATATAGGCGAAAGCGGACAGCTTCACCATGCCCCATCCGAGGGACTACGGCTCCTTGCCCTTCTCGAACAGCACAAGTCCGGAGTAGTAGTCGAACACCCAGTTGCCGTCTGTTCCTGCGATCTGCGTAGTGCCATCCTACTTGTACATCTTGGCAGTGTAGCCGAGAGCCGGATTGCCGGAAGCGTCCAGCACGTCGGTGGGAGCGATAAAGCCCTGCACCGGTTTGCCGCCGTCGATGATCTGCCATGCCTGGTACTTGTTGTTCACGTTGGAGTCAGCAATGCGGCTGAGAGAGTACTTCTAGTACATCTTCATCACAGCCTGCTACCCGTTCGCGTTCGCCACGTAAAGTGCCTTCAGCTCATCGAAAGTGGCTCCGACAGGAAGCAGACCGTTCTATGCGCGAACGTCCTATGCGGATACAGTGTGCCCTCCCTTGACCTTGGACTGGAAGACGTACATGTCTTCCTGAACGCCGACCTTGGAGAACGTATGGAAATAGTTGCGGTTGGCAACGAATTTCTAGCTCATTCAAGCACCTCCTTATGCGAACGCAAGGCTTGTGAACGCCTTGGTGAATGTGTTGTTCATTCCGATGCGGAGGTAGATGACGTTGGAAGCGGCGTCTGCGAATGCGAACTGCAGCTTCGGAGCCTTAACAGTATCTGCGAACACGCGGATGCCTCCGAACGACTACGTTTTGGTGATGTCGTACCATGTGGAGCCGTCCTTGGACACTTCAATGGTGAGCTTGGCTGCATCCAGATCGCTCTATGCGAGGTTGCCGAACGTGAACGTGCCTCCGAACTTGGTACCGACAAACGTGAAGCTTCTGATGTAGTACCTGAATCCTGTGAGTCCCGAGTAATCAGGTCCTGCAGGAGTGTACGCAGAGAAGTTCTGCGTCGGATATTTGAGCTGCTTGTGCATCTGCTGCAGACCGTCGTTGGCTGCGAGGCTCTACGTACTGTCCCAAGGTGTGGCGCAGTCGGCTTTCAGCCTGTAGGTCTAGGTCTTGAAGGACTCGTTGGCCGTGGCATCTGTCGTTCCTGCTGCAAGAGTGTCGACAAGAGACGCGATGGCGTTGCTGGCTACATTGCCGGAGGTCGCATACGCATTGGTCGCATTCATGTTCACAGACAGGTTGCCTGCAAGAGACTTGCCCGTTGCGAGAGTGACAGTGGAAGCGAACGCTGTGACGTCGTTCTACTACAGCGTGTAGTCCTGCAGATGCGAAGCGTTGTATGCGTACGTCGTGTAGGAGCCGGAGACTGCAACCTTGTTGCCAGTCGTTGCAGCTCGCTTGTTGAGGTTCGCAATCTGCGCGGACGTAACATTCAGCGTCCCGCTGCTGATGTAGCTGACACCGGACACCTGAGTTGTATCGGACGAAGCAAACTCAATTGCAGGCGTCGCAACTGTCGGCGTCGTACCTGCATTGTAGAACAGCTACTCCATCTCCCATGTGAAGGCGCCCTATGTGCCGTTGTTATGCACAATCTTGAAGTGGAAGCGTCCACCCTAAGGAAGAAGCTGCTTCATGTCGAACGTGAACGTCGGCTTGCCCATGTTGCCCACAGCTGCAGGCGCATTTGTTTCTGTGCCGTAGCTGGCGATGGAGCATGTGATTCCGGCGTCGCCGGAGGGCGTAACCATTCCGTCAGAGGCAACAGCGAAGGTGGTCTGTGCTGCAACACCGGACCAGTCGATGACTTGTGCGGTGAAGGAGCTGTTCTCCTACTAGAAGTGGATATTTCCGGCTGTCGTCACAGTGACGTTCTGCGAAGAAGCCGTGGTTGCGTTGAAGCCGGAATGCGTGGAACCTGCAGCCCAGTCTCCGATACCCCACGTCTAATCGGCGGGTGTCGTCATGATCATACTCTTCGCAGTGATTCCGGAGTACGACACAGTACCGTCGGTAACGCCGTCCTTGGAGTTGAAGTTGGAGCTGTTCTGGTTCTAGCCGATACGTGCTTTGACAACGCCGTCCGCAGTCTTCTACACTGTAACAGTGCCTGCGAAGTTGATCTACGTAACTCCCTGCTAGATCATGCCGTTGTTGTACTTGATGTCAATCCCTGTCTTCGGGAGAAGCGCAGTGTCGATCTTTCCTGTTTCCTGGTCGATGAGCCCGTCCACCATAGCGAGCTTCGTCTTCGGATACAGCAAGTCCTAACCGCACTTGAGCTGTACATTCTTTTCTGCCATGTTGTATTCCTGTTTTTACATTGGCTTGTGGATACATTCAGTGCGCTCTGCATGGAGCGCATCAGAACTACTAACAAATGTACCCCGTCAAAGTGCGTTGTTGCTGGCGGCGGATGTGTCTCCGATGATGCCCATGATATTCTGATACGTGGAATCGCTCATATCTCCTGAGACACTCTGAAAGATGCCTGAAGGAAGCTTGACTGTGAGAGATGCTCCGTCCTAGCTGAATATAAGTGCAGCGCCCGGCTATACTATGGAGTTCTGAAACTTGCTGCGGTCTGTGATGTTCACATACTGCGGCAAGTCAGTGATCATATACTGAGGAAGACTCATTCTGTCACCTCCGGAAGGTACTGTATAAGTTTCGCAATATAGTTGTACGTGTCCTTGTGCGGCGTCTCCGATCCGTAGAACTACAGATTGGTTGTAATGGCGTCGTAGATGGCTTTCATCTACATTGCGACTGTAGCTTTCTAAGCATCCGTCATGTCTGACTGCTGGATTGCAGCCATAATTGTGTCCTGAGAGACGCTGTAGGAGAGTCCGAGCTGATCGAGATATGCCTTGTACTGTCTGACACGAAGCTGCAGAGCCTTGTCGCCCTGTGCATCCTGTGCATAGAGGTTGGTGAAGTAGATCTGCTAACGCTACAACTTGGTGTACTGACGCACATGGAGTCCAAGCTGTGAGAGCTGCTACGCTGACTTGAGCTTGCCGTTGATGTACAGCGGAATGCGCTGTTGCTGCTCTATGGTAACTGTGCGTGTCACGTAAGGTGTTCTGATGCTGAGCTACTGATTTGTGCTCTAGTCAACGAGGGTCTGTAACACGATATCGCTGTCTGAGTATTCCTAATACATAGTTAAGTCCTTGTTTGATGCCTGCTGTGTTGAGTACTGGCTGTAGCATCACATGTCATAGGTTTCAAGTTCAACAATGGTAGGAAAACTTGTAGCTGTTATATTTGCCAGTCTGTGGTAGTAGTAGCTCTTTGTGTTCGAGAATGTAAACTCTTTCCACTCATAGCCAACAGAACTCCATGTGAGTCCTGACGCTGTGCAGATATCTAACCAAGTACTTCCATCATTAGAGCCCTGAAGAACAAACGATTTGATAGCTTGTTGTGCTATGTCACCAGAACCTGTGCCTTGAATTCTTAGCCTCTGTACAAGCACCTGTTTCTTCTTGTTTTGCCACTGAAGCCACCAAGATGAGGCACTGCTAGATCCTGTCCAGCAGTCCACATCACTTCCTTTTACTCCGTCAAAGGCTTCCCATGGAGGATATTTATCACTGTAGTAACTGCTGGCACTGATTTCCCACTCATCAGAGCTTCCGCTGGTCATTCCAGTAGGACTGGTCAGCGTTGGCGTGCCTGTATAAAGCAATGACACAATCACCAATGCATCCGCACTGTAAATGTTTCCTACGACCGGCGTGACGCTGGTATATGTCAGCCCCGATGTGACGCCGCTTTCGAAGCTCCACGTTCCAGCTGTTGAGTCGAATACCGCCTTGTAGCCGCTCCATGTCTTTGCCCCTGTCGCTGCTTCTGAGACGACCCATGATATTGTTTTAGTGTCCATGAAGCCAGCCTCGCTGTATAACTGCGATATTTCCCACGGTTCTCTTTGATCAACGGAGTTACCCTCAGCATCGGTAGTGATTTTATTTTGATCCAGCAGTCCGGTTGTGATATAGTGCGTGCAGGTATTACCGTTATCCTTATAAAGTCCCCATGAAATATAGCCTTCACCGGGAGAAGTATACTTCTTGAGCGTGTATACCCCGTCAGTACTAACCCATTCCCTGTCGAGTCCTGTCTTGGTTGCGTCAGTCATCGTCAGCTGAATCACTGTGGGTTCTGTGGCGTAATCGAAGTCGACGACATCAATGAAAGACATCGTCAGATTGTAGCCTTTCGGTTGTGATGCTCCGGAGCTTACAGATGCGCACTTGTAATACTCTGCCGAGGTGCCGCTTGTTCCTCCAGGCATGAAGTTGCCGCCGACGCCAATAGGCATCCATGTGTTGCCTAATACACGCACCATTCTCTGCCCTGGCTTAAGCTGTACAGATCCATCAAAATCAATAAAGTTCTAAGCACTTATATTCATATGTTCTCCTATAGGTTCATACTGTGTTATGCGGAAAACATACAGCAGATGTTATCGGAATCACGGAGTCGTGTTGGTGCTGGTAAATATCAGATAGGACTGTGCTGTGCCTGATTGGTTCATGGCGTACAAGCTATACTGATTTCTTGTCGAGATCGGTACAAATGCGCTCTCACTTAAGGACGCGCTGTAGCTGTCCTCAATTACTTCCCTGATCGACCACTACTGTCCAGCCTTTACTCTATAAGGAAGACTTATAAGTCAGCCCTGCAGCGGACGGACCTGCTCCTGTCGTCTGGTTGTTCAGATATACAGCGCCGCCAATAACGTCGGAAAGATCCAGCGTATGCAGTATGTTGTCGATCTGTTCTGAATTAAGCTCGTTCTAGGCTGCATTCAAATGCTGCAGTTTGGTTTGGTTAACTGAAAGACTGGTGAGTGCATTTCCCTGACAGAAAACTTGCTTGAGGTTTGGGCAACCATATATGTAAAGATGCAACAAGTCGCAACTGTTGACATTCAGGCTCTATATTGTAGCATGCGTGGCAGCAGCCATCGTATGCATAGACAAAGTAGAGCAGTCCATCTGTGTGACGTCTCCATTCACCACAACAGGTACGTCAGTGCCCGACAGACTCACTGTGACAGGAAAAGTCGAGTAATACACAGGATCGCCATTATTCTGACGCACCTCGATTGTGCCCTGGGCTGCCAGCACTTTAAAGGATCCCGGCTTTGTACTCGACATCGTAATGGTAGACTAGCCGATCTGCACGCTCTGCGAGCCACTGTCAGAAGGTACAGCAGAGCCGGAATCTGACACACTGCTGCTGGCATCCGACACACTGCTGCTGCCATCGAGAAAAGGCACGAAGTACTTGCCGTTGATGAGCAGTCCTTTCATCTCTGCCACAGGTGTCTGCAGCGCAAGAGCCATCCCATTTGTAACTAATACGGTGTCAGCCATGTTACACCGCCGGTACTGTAAAGTCGTAACGGGCGGTTACAGTCTAGCCCGTGTAGGTTGCATTTCCATTGTCGTCCACTGTGACCGCCCTCACCTGCACCGTCTTGTTGACTGTGTCTATGTCGCCTGTAACTACAGCGAGCTGCACGCTGCTGGATGCGCTCTCAGCACTGCCGCCAGCGAAGTACACAGTCCACGGTCCTGTAAATGCGCTTGTATTGTCGTACGCAAGATAGCGTGTGACGTTTATTGTACATACGCTATTGGCCACGGTGACTGAATTCTTCTATACAGGGTAGTAATTACCCAGATTGGTCAGCACACCGACCGGGATGCCGCTGCTCTGCAGAACTGCAGTGTTATCGGAGCCGACAGATGTGATCTGCTCTGACACCTGTCCAAGCTTTCCCTAAGCGCTGACACCTGTATCCGTATCGCCTATGAACCAGTGTTTTGTGGTGTCGTCTATATGAGGAGTGATTCCGTCCACTCCCTGAGCACCGGCTTCACCAGTATCTCCCTTGTCGCCTTTAGGCAGAACAAGATTAAGAGTCTGATTGGGAGAATCACCTGTAATGGTTGCAGAAGCAGTGCCGCCGGAAGATACGGTGCCTATGGTAAGCGTATTTGCAGGTCCTGCTGCACCCTGTGCACCGTCAGCTCCCTGAGTGCCAGCCTGTCCGGGATCTCCTTTTTCGCCCTTCTAGCCTTTGGGGATACCGAATGTAAAGGTGAACACTTTTGCTGTGTTCTAACCGGTAGCTGTTACAGTGACAGTAGGATTCTGAGTGGGCTATAATGAAGAAGCGGACGCAACGGGTGTGCCGAAACCAGCTGCAGCTCCGTCTTCTCCTCTGAAAGGAATAGCCTAAGACCAGTCGCCGGATGTGTCCGACTGCTTGATGTACAAGTTACCGGTATCCGTAGCCAGGAACGAGAACCCTTTGGTCTGTGCGTCGTACGTAGGCTTCTAGGACAATAAACCGGTAGCATCGACAGTGAAACTTGCGCCGCGCTAACCCTTAGGCAATGTCAGATTCAGAACCTGGTTAGGAGCTGTACCTGTAATGGTTGCTGCGGCAGTGTCGCCTGAAGAAACGGTGCCTACGGTAAGCGTATTGGCGGGTCCGGGTGCTCCGGTAGCACCTGTCTATCCCTGAGGTCCTGTATCTCCTGTATCGCCCTTCGGACCCTGCTAACCTGTGTCACCTTTCTATCCCTTAGGTCCGGTCGCACCCTTTGGAATGCCGAATTCGAAAGCGAACACTTTAGCTGAAGATGGTCCGGATGCAGTAACCTGAACAGTGGGCGACTGGTTCTAGGCAAGCTGCTGCGCAGTTGCCACAGGCTAAGCGAAACCTCCTGCGGCACCATCATGTCCCTTTGGAAGCTTGAAGTTGAACCGGAACTTCTTGGCTGTGTTCGGCCCTGTGGCAGTGACTGTTACAGATGCACTGTCGGAAGCTCCGAGAAGCTATATTGTGGCTTCCGGAGTATCGAATCCTGCACTTAAGTCAGGAACTATTGTAGTGGGATATCTGGTGAACTGCTACGGCTTATAACTTGTGAACATCTGAACCTCACACTGTCATCTACATTGCGTTGGCGCAGATCTGCATTCCTGAAGCTGAGCCTGTAGCGGTGTACGTATAACCTGCAGGCACAAAAATCTTGTGATCTATGGCGACTGTTTCCTAAGCCTTTACCGGCAGTACGAATTTAAAGATCTGGGATGATCCCTGCTTCTTTGTGAATGTCACAGTGCCTCCCTGCGATCCGCCGTACACCTATATGGAAACAATAGCTATGTCAGTTGTCGAGTCAGCTGTGCACAGTGTCTGCTATGTGCCCGCAGCAGTTGTCAGTGTGTAGTTCTTAAATGCCATTTGAATAATCTCATTTGTTAGTTAAAGCAACAAAGCCACCTAAAAGAGCTACATTAAGGGCATATACTCAATTATCCTTCGTAGGCTACGCCTTAGTCACAGGTCCCGGCCGCCTCTGTTGAGCATGAAATTTACCACACCTCTTGGCAGAGGTCCATAGAGAACTTCGTCTGCATCTTTGTCTGCTTCAGGATAGAAATCCTACATATAGACCTGTCTGCCTAATGCGATGGGGTTAATTTTGTATGGATAGCCCTTAGCAGCCCCCCTGGCAGCACGATCTGCTTTATATGCCTTATAAAGATACTGTCTAGCTTTTTCAGGACTGGCATTCATATACCTTATAGAATTTTTTGCAACATCTCGCTGAAATTCACGCATGCCTGCAGCTACGTCCTAGTCTATCTTCGCCTAGTCCGGATCCTTAGTAGGCGCAGCAGCAGGAGCCGCAGCTTTGGGTGCCGTTGTTTCTGTAGAGGGCGCCTCGGCTGTCTGCCTTCCTGCAGCCTATATCTGGTTCGCTACCTGAGCAGGCGTCTTCAGATTCTGGATAGCAGCCTGCGCGGCGGCATTGGATACAGCAGGAGCTGCAGGTTTCTTGCTTTGTCTGTTGCTGAACCAGTTCCGAATGTCGTTGCCGAAATAACCTGTACCAAGACCAACACCAAGGGACGCAAGAAGCCTTGCAAGCCTGTTCTGTCTTGCTCCGGGAAGGAAGCTCGACAGTGCATAGGTACCGAGACCAGCTCCGGCGCCGAGCAGGATGTTCTTGAGTGTCTGAGGATCAATAGCCGCCTGCTTATCCAGGCCCATCATCTTGAAGTATGCTTGTTTGTCCATATATGTCTCACTTGAAAATGCTCTTTATGTATTCGAGAAGCCGCTGCCAGAAACCGGGCTGAGCTGCTTTGCTTGCAGCTCCCTGCTGAAGTCCTTTATTATATGCGGCCACAGCTTTGTCCGCCATCTAGTTGCGTGCCTGTGCCGCTCCTCGCTATGCGCCAAGTTTATGCGCCTGATTCATAGCAACAGTACCACCAGCCGCAGCACCTACAGGGACAGCAACTTTAACTGCGGTAGGAGCAACGTCCTTTACGACCTTGTACGCATTTCTGTACGTCTGCGGATTGATCGCGGCTTTACCTGCACCTAAAATTGCTCCGCCTATTCTGGACAGCGTGCCTTTAGGCAGCTTCAATGCCTAGTCCTTGCACAGGCCCATCATCTTGAAATATGCTTGTTTATCCATGTTGATCCTATATTCTGCCTACTGATGTAGTTTTCTGCCTACTCAGCAATAATGTGAACTCATTTATCTGCCTACTCACCTGAAACTCTATATAAGCCCTGCGGTTCCAATGCCTGCTGCGGCGCCGATACCTGCGAGCTTCAGAGCATCCGTATATGTGGAAGCCTGGTCAGGATAACCTGATACCTTATTGGCAATGAAAGGCAGCAGCCCCGCTGTAGTTCCAGCTCCTCCCAGAATCAAAGCAGTCAGCGCCAGCCTGCGTCTCCTGCGCCTGTCCATCTACTTCTGCATCTATTTCTATGAAACAAATTTATGCGCAGTGATGTACTTGTACTTGGAAACGTCTCTGAGCAGTTGCTTATCACCTGTGACGACTGCCTGCTGGATCATGCTTCTGAGGTCCTAAGCCTTCACTCCTGTCCTATCCTATGGTGATACCTTGTGCACGACATCGGACACAGGGCGCTTCACAAGCTTGCCTGACACAGGGTCAACCTATGCGTACGTAGAACCTGTGCGCATGAATTTAGGCGACTCTATATAGGACTTCAGTTTAGTCGCCAGCTGTTTCCAGTCCTTCTATTGAGGATCGGGAGGCAGGCTGTACATCCACCCTGAATAATCATTTATTTCAGCACTCATATATCACCTTGCAGTATTCGGAGTCCACGAAGGACTTGTCGTAATAGTACTTGCCACATATGGACGGCAACGTAAACCAGAACAGCTTCAGCGGTTTCCTCTGGAACTACAGCTACCTGTAGCAGCATGCGCACAGCTAGAAGCTGTACAGAGCGTCCTAGCCCTGTCTGTAATCAAAGTCATAGGGCTATCCTATGAAACGTATGGCGCGTCTTATCGCAGCTTCATGGTCGCCTTCGACACGCAGCACACATACGCGGTCGCATCTTAGAAAGTCCACAATATGCAGCTACTGTACACCGCTCGTCACAGCATGCACTACTGTATTGTCACCAACATAGATACCTGCGTGTGTCAGCCTGTACCTGTTGGGCACTACAAGATCCTACAGCTTTTTCCATGTACAGCCTGTAAGTATTATGTCGCCCGGCTGTATCTTGTTCTGTATTGTCTGTATGTCCTAGCCGGTCACTTTATAAGGGAGAGGCTGATACAGCACCCACATGGGAAACAGGCTGACACGGATCTTGCCTATGGCATCTATAATCTTGGCTTTATTCCGCTTGTAACTGAACAACAGCTTAAGCAGAAACAGCAGTACGCGTCTGTTCATGGCATGTCCTTTTTCATAAGGACACAGCGTTATTCTGTGATGATGTCTTGGAAATCCTTCAGTTCCCACTGAAGTCCCAATTCCTGCGACAGCTTGTAATAGTCCTATGGAGTGTTCTTCTATCTCCACAGTATGTTGTCAGCAGTGATGCATCTTCCGGGAGCTGTGTACACTTCCTTCCACTATGTGAAAGGTTCTGCACCGTAGTACTGTGCCAGCCACCTGTAGATGTACTTCTACATGTAGGTGGACCTGATGTCCATGCTGCCGAAGTCCTGTATGAGCTACTCAGGCATGGCGCCTTTGTTGAAGGCGATGCAGCTTGTCGTGAGAGCCTGTCCCTTAAGCGACGGCTTCGCAATCCACCAGGAACTCAGACAGGGTTTCCAGCAGAGCATGTCGTGCTGCTGTATTGTGTCCTGCATGTCCTGCATCCAGACGAAACGCCTGGACAGCTTCACCATCCAGTCCTTGTCCTTGAAATACTGCAGCCCGCGCTTGTATACTGCAAGGTCTCCGACCTGGTGGCCAAGGCGCTGATCCCTGTTGCCGACAAGAGGGACATTCCACTTACTGCATACTTCCACCAGTCTGGGATCCTGCGAACCGTCATCGGACACAAGCACATCGTGCCCCCACTTGCCCTTGTGCAGAGCAAGCTGCAAGTCAATATAAGCAGGACTTCCGTATGTGCCTATTACATAGCCGACAGAAGTCTGCAGCCCGTTGTGGCACTCCCAGCTTCGCAGCATCAAGGCAAGCTACGCAGGATACATGAACGCTCCCTTGAATCCCTTCGTGCAGCGCATGTGAGTATCCTTGAATATAGGAGAGCAGGAGACTATTCTGTCGACTCCCATGGACTCTGCAAGCCAGGTGAACAGCGTCTGCGTACCTACGAACAGTGATGCGCTCTGTATAAGCTGTGCAGCATGGATGATGTCCTGTATCTGATAGTACTCTGCGACATCCTTTGAGAATGCGTTGTAGTCCTGCGGATGTCCTATGTACAGTATGCGGTATTTGCCGGACAGTCTCTTAAGCGCTCTGAAATTCGTGCAGCATCTGTACCTGGGCACTGCAGCAAGTACGATATACGGTTCCTGTACATGTCTGTGCTATGGAACTGTGATCCACGGCTGCATGGTCTCCTACAGCGGCTCGTTGTATGCGAGAGGTATGCGGTATCTGAGATCTGTCTCTTTGTGTACAGCAGGTATCTGTTGCCACCATGACTCCTAGTCCACCCACCATGCGCTGTAGTAGTTGTACTTCTTTGCGTACTATCTGGCGAGCTTGATGTTGATTTCTGTGAGCTACTGGATCTAAGGATGCACGTCCGTTATGTTCTGCACCCAGCCGCACTTGTCGAAATAAGGCTGCAGCTTCAGCAAAGGCTCAATGAACTACAGCTGTCCCTTTTTGAAAGGCTTGTGCTCTCTGCAATAGAGCTCCAGCTTCTCTCCCGTCTGCTCGTACTTCTTGCGTGCTAAACAGCACTGCGCAATGATGTCGCCGCATTTTCCTCTGGAGAGCACTATCATTTAGGCGCCTCATACTTGCTGAGATCAAAGAACATGCCGAGGAAGAAGTAGGCTCCGCCGCGCATCCAGGAAGCATCGTCATATCCTGCATATGTGAGCATCTTTGCCGGGATGGCCATAGCGCCCTTCTCGAAGGTGTGCTTGATAGAGGTCTGCTCTGCTGTGGGAGGCACACCGAGCATGCCATAGTAGATGGTGTTGATGCAGAAGCCAGGCTGCTCCTTATATGGAACCGATTCGAAGACCTCTATGACTTTGTTCTTTGTGTAGGGCTGCGGAGTGTGCGCGTCGTAATTGTGCTTCAGCTCGTGCCCTGTATGCTTCTTTACGTAGTTAAGCGTGTGCTCCATTCTGTTGTACCACTTATTGGGAGCTCCTGCGAACTGCGGCATGGATCTGACATTGTACACAACAGGAGCCTTGTCAAGATCAAGAGGGCCTGTGAGAAGCTGGTCGTCGCTCCAGAACATGAAGCGCTAAGCTACGTCTTCGTTGTGAGCTGCTGCGAGAACCTTGTTGATGAGGTTCGTGTCCTTGAGATCTCTGACAGGATCTCCCATCTTGATTACATTCGCATTGCGCAGCCAGGGAAGTTCCGCCTCTGTATAGATCCATATGTTGCCGACGTTCTGTGCGTATTTCTATATGGATCTGAGGGCGATTCTGAGTTCGAGATTGTCCGTGTTCGACTATGTGCTGAGTGGAATGACGATGTCTGTCATGCAAGCTCCTTTCATGTGCTGTTATTATACTTATAATAATGTATATATACTACATTGCAACGCAGGAGCACCCATGGTACCGGAAATCAAAGTCGTACAGTTCACAGCGGAAACCGAAGTCAGCACCAGAATCAGCAACAAGCTTCACAGGGCACTGGAAACATTCAAGGACGTAGTGTATGAAATGCTGCAGTACTGTCACGAGCACAACAAGCAGCTGGATACATACGAAGCGCACAGATACAGAAGGATGCTGAAGGGACGTGTAAGCAAGAACCATGACACGTTCCTTGCTACAGCCAGACAGCGCACGATAAAGATGCTGGAACATGAGCTCCACGATGAGTGCGTAGAGAAGCTGAACGGCTGGTACGTGAAGAAGGGCGGCTGGAAGTTTGTGGAGAAGGAAGGTCGCCTGTACGTGAAGCTGTCGCTGCCGAGGGGACACCTTGTCGTTCCCTACGATATTCCGTGGAAACTTGTCGAGTGCGCGAAGATCAATCCTGTTTCACCTGCCAGTGTATACCTTAATCTGAGCAACTGTGACAAGCCCCGTGTAGAAGTACTGTATAAGACGGAAGAGGATCTTGAGTGGGTGACGACTAACTATGCTGTGTATGATGCCAGAGAGAAGGAGATGCTCAATGCGCAAGGTTAAGCTGTATGATGCCTTGTTCCGATGCAAATATGTACTGTATGTAGGCGATTTTGACGAGTTTATTGACGAGGTGCGCAAGGACAAGGCGTATCCCGGTGACCCGAGGAGCCATGTGGATGCTGTCTGCATGGAGCTCAGCAGCGCAATTATCATATGGATGCCGAAGCTGGACCCGTGCGATCCGGAACACATAGGCACCCTCGCACATGAGTGCCTTCATGCTGTACAGTTCAGACTGAAAGGCGCAGGCGTCTCCGACGCTGAGATCGAAGTGCCTGCGTACTATATTGACTGGCTTATGTGCGGATTCCTTAGGAAGCTGCGGAATCGGAAGCCTGAGTAATCTCGCTCGAAGCGCTGTCGCTGCTCAATGCTCGTGCCTGAATCTGCTTCTGTCTGAAAGTACGCATCTTCTATGTCAGATCACTGTCGCTGAGCTGATCAAGTTTCGTCTTAATTGGTACCAGACGCACAGTCCGTTTTGCCCTTCCATGTCTGACCTAATTATCACATACCAGAAACATAGAAATATAATTATGTATCAGATGCAGCAATCTGTCCCTGCATTCATAGTACTAAGGAGAATCCTGCGTCATCTCCTGTATGATCTTCCATTCCTATCTGGCTTTCTGTATCGTGTACCTCTGCATCGGTGTATCCGACATGGAAAACCCTAAGTCAGGTATTGGAATAGTGACTGCTCTTGTAAGGTATCCTATAGCGTAACCTTTATTGAGCTCCAGATAAGACACCTATGTAAACAGCAACGAAAAAGCTGCTCCCATATTCACCAATGACGCGGTGTATGAGCCCTGCATCTAGGCATGCAGGAAGCCAAGTCCATCCATATCCTGCGCCTGGTCCCAAAAAGGCTGCAGATCCTCAGAGGGATTCATAGCATAGGCCATAAGCAGCTGCATTATTGGAAGCCACTTCTGCTTGTCGCGCATATCCCTTACCAGTCTGTGTGCCAGCACACGGCAATACTGAGCCATGTTATGACTGTGCTGCATGTAATGAGCGCCTGCAAGCATAAGCTATCCGGCAGCCACAACATAATCCTGATATGTGCCTCCCTATATAAGAACGTTCGCAAGAGCGATATGTTTCATCGCGCAGTTAATGCACAACTAATCCGGCTTTGTAGTAGCCGAGAAATCCCATTTGGTGCTGTCCGGCTCATATATGAACGGATAACGGGAGTCCTGGTAGGTCTTCTATTCCGTCTGAGCCTCTGCCTGCTGTCTCTCAAGCTATGCAGGAGAGACCGCTGTGATCGAAGCAGAGTCAGACAGCTGCAGATGTGCTTTGTAATGTCTGGCAAGTCTGACCGGCATAAAGGCCGTTTTAGACGGAACAAATACAGAAGACGCTTTATTGAAGTCGCTTTTCTTTTTGCATGAACAAGGCATTGGCTGTCACTCCTGACAAGTAAATCTAACGGTTAATGTGCCTGATATCTACTGCGAAATGCTGGTTGTGTTGTAGACTGTATCTGTGTACGTACAGTCTCCATCCTTCCATGTATAGGTACTCTAGTCTTCTGTATTCTTCGTGACTGAGTACTGCGATAAGTCTACAGTTATCTGTGCATAGTTCTAGCCTGAGGATCTGTTCACACTCAACTTAAAGTGAGGCTTATTCGTTCCCGTTCCGTAGTAGCCTGCTGAGCCGTATCCTATGAACTCTCCATCGCCGCACAGAGCATCAGCACACGGCATGGATGTATATACGTCGCCCTACAACTTGCCTGTATAAAACCTGAAAACATAGGAAGGAGCCTATCGATAACACTCCTACTGTGTATAGCAGTACCAGCTGGTACCGGGCTAGTACCTATAACATTGCGTAATACGGAACTATACGTGTACGCTATTTGCGGTGCAACTAGTGCTGCACACCTAAACCACTTCTGTAGAGCTGCCCTCGTACATAGTTGTGGTTATCGGCTGTGTGCAGTTACCTGTTGTCGTCCTAGTTGAGCTATATTCTGTAGTGTACACGAAAGAGTTGATATTGGCATTACAGCTCCGTTTACTGACTTTATTGCATCCGCACCATCTGATAGCGAAATCGCTGCAGTAAGCCTATGGGTGGTAGTGCACTGTGTCGAAATCATAACTGGACACCAGTCTTGAGTCGTCGGACAAGTTCCCTATAACCCAGCTGAGCATCTAGTCATCTGTCGGCTATATCTCACACATGCTGTCAAGACACACGCCGACGTATATGCTCGCGTCCCTGGCCTGCGGGTTGCAATAGCAGTACCGTGTGCGTCCGTCGCCCCAACCGGTGTTCCACGCCACTATGTTCGGAAGCCCGTATTCGTTCTACCCGCCTGTACCTACTGTAGTGTAGTAGGTATATCTCCCTGCAGAGCGCCTTCTGTAGCTGTCAAGAGATGTAAACGGACAATCCATTTTTGTGCAGTCATACTCATAGTTGGCAGCCTTTGCCACGCCTTTATAGTAAGAAACAGGGAGACTCTTGTCGCCCACGCTGTCTCCTATAAGTATATCTATTCTGGATGTACTGAATCCGGGAGCATAGTCCTTGCACGGCAGATTCGCCCACTAGGATGCGCTGCTGTATGCATGTAGCCTGCTTCTTATCGGCCCTATCTTGAGCACCTTGATCCTGCAGCTGCACACATCCCAGTTGACCCGCTGATTAGGCGGACACCACGTGGGCGGCACTATATCCTAGCCCTTGCAGTGAATCTCTGTGTGAATGTAATAGAAGGCTTCGCAGCTGGAAGGCTTAAGCTATCCGTCCTGTACAGGCACAGCACCTCCGAAACCCTGTGTGATATCTGTGGACAAGTAGAAGCCGTCTCCCGGGATGTCTTCTTCTTTTATGCCGTCATGCGTATCAGGACACTCCTATATGTACAGCACATACGGACCGGAAAGAGACCATGTTGCGACGCCGTTACCGTCGACAGCACAGGGAACATCGCAGTAGTTCTTCTGTATCAGGTTGCCCTGTGAATCGTACTCTTTCCGCTTGTCTCCGGGATTTATGGTCTGATAGAAGACGTATACCTTCCTGCAGCACTACCATGTCGGAGGATCCTGTGGGAATGTTGTCGGAGGTGTCGGCTACTCATCCTCACAGTGCCATACAGGAACAACCCAGTAATGCGTCTCGCAGGGATCTATGGGCTAGGGATCAATGTCGTCATCCGCTGTCGGATTCGGTATAGGATACCAGCCGCCTTTGCATACATTATGTACAATCTTGGTGCCGCAAGTCTGATCAGCCAGTTCCTGCCACTCCACAGTCTGGGTCTCGCCCTTCTGGTACTGTGTCGGATACGCCTTGCATGGCTCATACTCCGCATAGTACAAGGTGACCTTCACCAGATCGTTGCAGCTCTGATGAAACTGTATAAGGAACCCGCACAGATCGGACCGCTCCCATACAGAAGGCCACTGCTGTAGGATGTAATGTAAATCAACGCCGTCTACTGTGACCTTCTGTACGGTCTCCTGCATGCTGCTGCCCTTCTATCCGTCGAAGGACACGAATATCGGGTATCCTGTGGCACCCCAGTCGAACTTGCCCGTGAAAAACCCCTTCGCCTAAGGGAAGGTTATCTGAATGCCGAAAGCACCTTCGCTGAGATGAACTGCCCAGGCGCTGCATCCGTCCTACGGGCTCTTCAGTATAACCCTTCCGTTGGGACCTTCATCCGCATAGTACAGCCCTGTCCATACAAGCACCTTGTTGAGACAACTAATAGAGGGCATGCACTGCTTGTACGACGGAAGATTTGCGCACTATGCGGCACGCAGCAGAGGCGTAGCCTGCCAGTCACTGAAATCAGGTGTCGCCTTGCCAAGAGTGCAGTCAGATACTCTGTGTACAGGCACGCCCTATATGCAGTCGTCAGGAGTGTATCCTTTTTCCCAGAAGCCTATGTCATATCTGTAGCCGTGCTTCGGCTATGCCATGCAGAAATTGGCGCTGTCGGACGTCTATACATAATAAGCCACGTAGCCGACGGCACCCTATACATCAGGCGGCGGAGCGAAAGGCACCCAGCAGTTAAGCGCAAGATATCTCTTATAGAAAGTCGCAAGAGGCATCCTTCCAAGATATGTCCAATGCGGATCGCACTGTCCTGTGCCTGTATGCTGAGGCCACGTACGGTAGCCCAGCTAACAGTTTGGATCGTAACTGTGTCCGAACTAACCGCAGTCGTACCGGAACTAGAAAAAGGCATTCATACGGCAGCAGCCCTAGTCGAACTACAGCTACGTGTTCTCGAGCTGCTCCTGAAAGTCCTTCTGTGCAGGGTACACTTTCATCGGGAACTATATGGTCTTCTAGCAGCTCTGCAGCTCGAACGTCGTCTCATAGGGATCCGCATCTGTGCCTGCGAAGGAGATCAGTACAGGCCGTCCCTTGTCGTTCTTCATGCCTGAGTAGTACACGGGCTTGCCCTGAAACCTGAAGTCCGCTCCGAGCTGATGCCAGTACCTGGTTATGTTCTACAGATAGAACACCTAGCAGAAGCCCTGCGGCACCTTCTTCGTGACAAGGGCATACTAACCTGTACCGACATTGAACGCATACAGCCCGGACACGATCGGGTCCTGATATGTGGCACATACTTCCTAGGATCCGGCAGGCTCGCAGTCCGCAGTGGTGTCGTACATCTTGCAGTACTCTGTGTAAGTGCCCTCCTTGAGAGAACCTGCGAAAGCTGCGGCGGCCTGATAGACGTCGGCGCTTGGAGCGGGTATCGGCTATGCCTTGGATATCCAGTACTGCGGAGGGAGTGTTCCTGCCAGAGAGCCTGACGGACCTGAACAGTCGGCGCCCCAGCCCTATACGAGGTATGCTCCTGCTCCCGGATCCTTTACATGCTATCCCGTTATGCCGATGCCTACCTTGAGATCCTAGCCCTGGAGCTTCTACTATACGGCCTTCCACAGTATGGCATACGGCTCGTCCTGTGAACCCTGCTGCTGAATGTAGAGCCACACGCCGGTCTCCATCCACTATGATATGAACAGTTCCTACGGCATCTTGCCCAGAAGCTGCCACTGCATCTGAGGATTCACACAGGGAAGCTCATTCAGGTCCTTAAGCGGCACCTTCACATAGTAGTAATAGTACCTGGCGCAGCAATAGGGATCGAACTCTATCTGAGCGTCCTTGAACTGCTGTTCCCAGTAGTCGGCGTCAAGATTGACATCCAGTACAGTAGCCCAGACCTTCATGGCGCCAAGCTATATCTCTATCTGAGTACCGGGCTCATCGTCCTTCGACACAGTGTACAGTGTCTCGTCCTATGGCTTGAACACCACTGTGCCCTGTCTGGGACAGTAGTCGACGAATGATTCCGAGTAAATTACATATACAAGTTCGCACCCGTACTTCACGGCTTCCTACTGCGACACAGTGCAGTTGTAGCCCTGCTGATCGTTCACAGGATAGTAGTTGTCCGTAACGGCAGGAGGAGCGCCTGTCTCCTGTGAATCGTCGGGAGCTGTGGATGTGGTGTGCAGGTGATAGCCTACCTGTAATGGATCAAGAACAGGCTCATCGCACAGATTGGGCTGTATCATTATGCAGTGCATGCTTGGCGCATAGCTCTACGGATCGTGCTGTCCCGTCACGTTGCCGCAGGAGTCGCACTGCGGATTCCAGGAGGAGATGATGTACACTCCGTTCTGTATATTGGGCGGCGCAGGAGGATCCTCGCAGAAGCCGAAATCGTCGCCGCCGCTTCTTATGTACTTGTATCCCCACTTGTTCTACGCATACTGATAAGGTATCCACATGTCGGGTATCAGACCGAGGGAACTCAGCTGAGAGAAGTTGAACGGACCGAGCCTGTCCCATTTGGTGCAGCCGGTGGTGTGCGGCGGGTTCTATGTGTTGCCGTTGCAGTCGTCCTGCGGATTCCAGTATGTTGCGAAGTATGTGGAACAGTTCTTGTCCGCAGGTCCCTACAGCCAGTCGTCGCCGAACGGGCTCCTGTCATCTTCGTTCACCTATGGCTCACAGCCCTGCCTTACTATAGTGTAATAATAAGAAGATCCCTATTCCTATGTGAACCTCGTCTCCAGCTTGTCCATGTACCCGTTCTACAGTATCTAGTAGTCGTACATGTGACTGGAGACACGCTGCCACTGAATGTTTCCGCTGTCATCGGTCTACATCTGGTACATACCGCAGCTCTTCTAGTTGGAGCCTGTGCCTCCGTCCGTTATAAGGCGGACTCTGTAGATCTCGAACGGAGTGTGTTCGAACTATGGAGCAGGCCAGCTGGAGCTGAGCTTTCTGTACTTGTATGGAGGAGCATCTGGAATGTTGCACGGAGGGTCTTCATTGCTGCGGTCACCGTGTGTCGATCCCTAATCGAGGAAGAACTGGCCCTGCTGCATAGGCTCGCAGGCGCACTATGTTCCTTTTGTGCTCTATCCTACAGGACCGTCTGTCGGAGGATCGGGCTAGGTATTGCAATCGGCTGACTATACCCACTGATATGCCACTACCTGCATGCTAGTCTGATCACACACCATCACATAGTCCAGCTGATGCGCTCCCTGCGGAAGGCAGCCGTCTCCCTTGCCGACTATCTGATATGGAACACGCGCCCAGTCCTATGGAGTCTACACAAGTATGGGCTCTCCCCATGTGCATCCTATTTCGGAATCTTCATGCGGCACCTTTGGGTATTCGTACAGTCGGTATATTCTGCAGTCCACAACAGGAGGCTTCATCTGCAGCACTCTGTCTCTAAGTTTCATGCAGCACTGCTAACAGGACTATGTCTCCTGGTCGCCAAGCACCATGCGTTCACCGAAAAGGCGAATACGCGCAGTAGTACACGACAGGATGTCTGTACGCTAGGAATGGTGACACTGGCCGCATGTCACATTAAGGGGCATGGACACATATGAGAACTTCTATGCGCCGTCTTTATTGTACTCCCAGGAGACGTTGAACTACGCCTAGCAGAAGTCACCTGCAGGAGGACATATCAGAGGGTCGCTGTCGCTTGACACCTATATGCCGCAGCCCTGGGTGTTGTTGCAGCACTTATATGAACACACAAGCATGCGCCATAATGAAGCAGGACCTGTTGCAGTCCTGAACGGCGTGCTATGCTGTGCTTCAGTCTATGGATCTTTCCATGTGGCGTCTTTGGCGCCTATATACTACGGACACGGAAACGACAGATTGTTAGGTACAGGCTGCTTCTGCCCTCCCTGTTCCTGCGAACAGTCCTGGTCATATGGGAACAGAGGGATCTGCTGCCAGACGCCTCCGTCAGTACGATGTGCCGAGCAGCCTGCATAGTGGTACTGCTATATCACTTCCCATTCCCAGCCCTATGCGGACTATGTCCTGTAAGAAGGATACCATATATCGGAGGATGCTGCTTCAGGGAAGCTCTCATGGAAGAACTTCAGCTGCTGCATCTGCCAGTCCACTTTCGCATAGATCCAGAAATAGCGCATATAAGGATACCTGCAGTAGCAGCTGTTGTCCACTATGGTGTCAGGATCATCAGGGAACTTCAGCCTGGGCCCTCTGTCGTGATAAAAGGGTTTCCCTGCCTGTCCCTGCACTACAGGGTCGGCGCTTTCCTATGCGATATTCCATAATTCGGACATGTATTACCTCTGTTTCGGGCATCTAAATCAGGCGTCCATAAATTATTATAGTGTAATATTACTACGTAATATTACTATAATAATAATTTATGCTCTTTTTCTCTGCGTGCAGATCAAGGGACATCAGCAGGTCGTCTCCGGTGCTCTGTACCTATGCGAATCCATGCGCTGTGTACAGCTTATGTGCCGGTATGTTGTCTCTGTTCACACGTATATAGACACGTGCTGACTGCTTCCCTCGTATGTAAGCCAAAATCAGCTCCAACGCCCTGTGTCCATATCCCATGCCCCTATACTGAGGATACAGAGCAAAGTTGAACAGATCTGCGGAGCCGTCTGCGTATACACGTACAGCGCACGCTCCAAGCACGTCGTCCTGATGCACCAGCAGAAGGTACTCACTGCCCTGCAGGATGCTCTGCTGCATGTCCTATGCTGTCCATATATCCTGCTTGTCAGGAAGGCAGTTGCAGGCACGCACCGCATATTCCACACCAAAAGGCATACAGGACACAGGCAATATATTCACAGCACCACCTGTGAGGCTTCCGTCTGTATTCCATTCCAAAACGGCTTGCCAGCCTGGCCCTGGATGATCGGGTTAGCCTCAGTACCTATATTCCAGAGGTACTTGCTGTCTGACGTCTCCAAGCTCCACACTCCTCCTATGCCGTGTACTGATACGCTCCGCGTATTTGTACCCTTATTGTGCTTCTCATGTGCGTGCACGTTATTGTCTTGTCCTGACGGACGTGTGCACATATGTTACCTGCATGAGATGTTACGTATATCGTACTGTATATACTGTAATGTCAAACAGCTTCCCAATGTAAGGGAAACACAACCAATGCCTTCTATGACACCAATACAACAGAATAAGGAGATATCATGTACACACTGCATAAAGGACAGAAGGGACTGCTGATAAGCAACAGCATATTCGTACCGTTTACATGGATGCAGCAATCTGATGCCAGTGGGGGGGGGTAAGTGACAGTCAGGTTCCACCAACCGTAAGTGACTCCGGGTCGCTTTCTGTCTCCATATCACTCTCAGCATCTCTCTCTTAGTCCACATACATCAGCGATTCCTTCTCTCAATCCACACAAATCAGCGACAGCATAACAGCACCTGAATGCACAATAACTCACATTAACGGCACATAGCCTGCAACAGGTTCCGTCTGGTACATTACACCTGATGGTGCCGGATCAATGGATGGTACCAGTTGGGCAAATGCTGCAAGTGGCAGCATGGTACACGCAATACTGCTTTCAGCTGCTAGTGGAGATAGGGTTTATTTCTCCGAAGGCCAGTATACTAGCAGTCACACCATCACGTTGCCTGCAGGTGTGTCCATGTACGGAGGTTTCACTGCTTAGAATTCAACATGGGCGACACGAGATGCATTCGAGCATCCTACAACGTGGACAGCCTCTTATTCGGGACCTTGGCTGAACTGCGCATCAGAAGATATCCAGGGGCAAGTCGTAGACGGGTTCACTATCCTTAATTATGTAGGTACACAGCAACAGACAGGTAATGTCACGTTCCGTAATGGACATGTTGTTGGAGGAGTGTTTCACTGGACCGAGATAATCGAGAACTCAATATTCGCAGATACAGATGTAAAGACCAAATATGCAACAGGGTGTTATGCTACAGGAGGAACTTGCAGTATAACTCGTAAAGCTGTAACTTGCACGGTCTATAATGCAGTTGCAAGCTTATTTTCCGCGCAGGCATGCACTGCTATAAAGTGCATGCCTGATACAAGCATTTCTACAAGTATCTTTTAGGCATCTGGTAATACAGACTGTATAGCTATTGCGTGCAATACGCTGGTACCGGCAGGATCAAACTAGAATTATACTTATAAGGTGTTTGATCAAATGTCTGTACGTTGTACAGCTATTAAATGCTCGTCTAGTGGATCCATTTTTGGTATGCTGAGTGAGTAGTGTACGGCTATTCAGTGCAACGTCACGTACAGGTCAGGCTACCAAACAACCCCGGTATTATTCGCTAGGGGGGCTATAAAAGGAAAAGCTATTAATTGCTCCGCAACTGGAAACACATCAAGCGTATTTAGTGCAAATTCAGAAGCCTGTATAGCTATAAATTGTATATGCTAGAGCTCTGCGATTTTCTACAGCAACAGCAGTAGTGATTATCATAGAAATGGACTTGCGATAAATTGCGAAGCACCAACAATCTTTAGAGGTACTTCAGTATACAGTTGTAATGCTTGTAACTGTACAACATAGTATGCTTTTATTACAGGTACAGCTAAGAATTGCATAAGTTGGAACAATTCCAGCGCTGACTTCCATAGTAATACATAGCTAATCACCTGCGCGGGTTCGGTCTATGATGCCGATCTTGCCCTTACGCTCGGCACCGACAACACCATAGCACGGTTCACGAATACCGGATTTGCGCCCGCACAGGGCGTGCAGGATGTCGGCGACTGCCCAAGCCCGATAGATGATCCGGATGGTTACGCCGAATGGCTCGCCGCCTTCGGTGACTGGCATCCCGCCGCAAATTCGTTCCTGCTTGGAATCGGAACCGCCGACAGCTCCGTTACCACCGACGCCGATGGTGTGACAAGACCCGATCCGCCCTCAATCGGAGCGTATGAGGCATATCCCACTGCATAGTAAAAAGAAAACTCAAGGGGCCATTGCGGCCCCTGCTTGCTTACTGTATGTAATCTTTCAGCAACAGACAGTCAATGCACTTCTTCAGTACTTTGATTTTGTCACTGTCGGATGTACAATAAGACAGTTCCTTGTTGAGGAGAAGCTCGATCTACTATCGAACCTCAGCGAACTGCACAACTGTTCTGGAGCTGTGCAACAGCAGAGACATTTCCTTTATCACAAGAGAACCTTTCTGTTTGGACCCGTATGGCAGCAACCATACGGGTCTTTTTAGTGCTCAATAGGCAAACATGAAGTAAGCTGCAATGACGGCAATCATGCTGATAGCCGCAACAATAGCTGAACCCACCAGCATATCTATGCGATACTGTAGCCGAAGAATCTGGAACCAGTTGTCACGCAGCTCCTTTTCAGCGGCTGCAAGTTGCTGCTTCAGATTCTCGTTATGTGCTCTGGTAAGTGCAAGCTAGTTTTCTTCCGCTTGCTTGACGAAATCAACTCTAGTGTCCACTTCGGACTCCTTTCGTTGAGGGGTGTGGGAGGATCCCGCCAGGCACCTTGCCTGACTGATAGGATCCTCCTTCACTTTATTATGCCAAAAATATGTGCACTATTCAGCTGTTTACGCCCTCCTGACAGCGCCTAGAATAAGTACAAAAGGAGGCACAATGACAGTCACACGATTCGCACCTTCGCCTACCGGCGACGACATCCACATAGGCAACCTTCGCATGGCCGCACTGAACCATGACCTTGCACGCAGGGAGCACGGGATCTTTGTACTTCGAGTAGAGGACACGGCCAACGACCGCCTGGTACCTGCGTGCACGGAGCGCATAATAAGCACAATGAAGCGCATGGGCATGGAGCCTGACAGGATATACAGGCAGTCCGACAACAAGGAACTCCATATCTCCATAGCCGGAGACCTTGTGCGCAAAGGAAAGATGTTTGAGAAGGACGGCGCCATATGGTTTCCTGCAGGAGAAGCCTCTTACAAGGACAAGGTGCAGGGCAACATCTACAGCTCATGGGAACCGTTCGTATGTATCAGAAGCAACGGTGAACCCTCGTTCATATTCGCCAACGCCGTAGATGATTCACTGCTCATGGAACTCGGAGAGCTTATTGTCATCAGAGGCAACGATCATGTGTTCAACACCTGCAAGCAGATAGCCTTGTACGAAGCCATGGGATGCAAGGCGCCTGAGTACAGATCGATGTCCATGATACTCGGTGACGACGGGAAGCCTCTCAGCAAGAGAGACCGTGCAGGTACTGTGGGGAAGGTGCTGGATATGGGCATTCTGCCTGAGTGCCTGTACAAGTATCTGCTCAGCATAGGCAACAATAAAAGCCCTGCGCATATGGATCTGAAGAAGCTGAAGGCTATGAACAGGGACTATATGAGTGCTGATGTATGTGAGGCGTGTGTACCTGGAAGCGGCATGTACTGGCAGTATATAAAGCAGCATGTAAGGTGCGGAGAAGACGCTGTGCAGTTCAGGTATCTGTGGGAGCGGCCTGAACATGTTTCATGTGAGGATCTTATTAAGTACCTTGACTGCGAGAAGCCTGTGGATGCATGGATAGCTGCACAGAAGCTGGACAGGAAGGAAGCATACGGAGCTGCAAGGAAATCACTGTGCGGAAGCCCGTATTCGCTCGACCTCAATACAGTGCTGCAGGCTATAGGTAAAGAAGAAGCTGTTGAAAGATTAAGGATACATCATGTCTAAGAGTGACAATATATACAATGCGTTGGACTTTGCCAGGAATAAACTGAAGAGCGCGACTGAAGCTAAGGGAGCTATTGTGGCGTCCCCTTACAGTCTCATGGATATTGCCGCAGCTGTGCAGACCATAGAGAACGGACTTGAGGTTGGTGTGCTGGTATCTGACAGTACCGGACTGAAAGTGCAGCCTCTGGAATTTAGCGGTACATCGGCAACGGCGAACGGAACAGCAGAGAGCTATACAGCCAAGATATTCAATACAGGAAAGGCTGAACCGGCGTATGCTTCCGGCGGCGACACATCCGAATTTGAATCCGCCGCGATGGCGATCATAGGGACGCCGACAGGAGGGGGCGGCGATATTGAACCAATATCACAAAAATATATGACTGTGACATCTACCGATAATGTAAGATGTGGTGTTGGCATAGAGTTCACAGGAACGATACAAATTGTCGAAGACGGAGTCGCAACTCTTTATACAACGTCTCCGATAAGCAATATAGCATTAAGAAATGCAACGGTTTATGGAGATAATATAACTTATTTCAACTGCGGCTCAACAAATCTTGCAAGCGTAGATCCAAGCCACAACGATCAGCTTGTCACTCTTATCTGCAGTTATGGATATCTTACCGCACTTGACATATCAAACAATTCGTTGCTCACCACGCTTGAAGCGGATAGCAACAATCTATCAAGTGCTGTCGTGGATAAAATCTTGAGCGATCTTGTTGCACATGGAAAATCAAATGGATTACTCCGGCTTGAAAATTCCGCTGGGATCGGTGCGGCAAGCAATGGAGCTCCGACGAGCCAGAATAACGTTACAACTCTCCAATCACGTGGTTGGACAGTCACAACAGCTTAACTTGAGGAGGTTATTTATGGCTTTGGATGATATTTTGACAAGTATGGACGGCGCCCGTGATGCGCTCGTGACGGCGATCAACGCAAAAGGCGGAAGTCTGGCGGACAACGCGACGCTCTACCAGTGTGCCGATGCGGTCGGCAGTCTCTCCGGCGGCACCTCGGCGGAGTATTACAAGTGCGCCAGCGTGGACACCGGCGGGACGGTCACGGACGGAAAGACACTGACTGTAAGCGGTGCTATGTGGGGAAGTTATTATAACGGCACCTATACCCTGCAAGATGAAAGCGCTACAGGCTATGAGCGGGTGTGGATTCACTCGGGCGGCAGATACGCTTTGAAGTATTATACAGGCATAAGCTACATCGGTAACACGAACGGCGGCTGGGGATTTGTTGACTTAACTTATCCGAATATGAACCCAGACTATCTATGTGAATATGATGATGCAAATCCCTGGGAACATACTATTTATCAGAACGCCGAAAATGGTGAAGAAGATAATATCAATATAGTTCCTTCGACTACAGCTGTTCCGGGAAACACATGGAGCGGCTACAAGGCGGTATTCGACTCGACAGCCGGAACGTGGAGCTTCGAGAGCGATGCCACGGGGGGACTGACATATACCAGCGTCACGCCGATCGTCGGTGGAATCTACAGTGCGGACGCATTGGTTAATGTAGCATTTCTTTATGACGATATGCGTAATAGCTGCACAGCTTACTACAAACTGGACGGAAATTACAGAGATTCTGTAAATATGTATGATGGCATTCCGAATAAAACCACATTTGTTGATGGGAAAATTGGAAGAAGCGCACACACAAACGGGTATAGTCAGTATATTTCTCTGCCAAACGAAGTCAGCGTTAAAGGGAGGACACAGGTATCTTATAGCGGTTGGTGCTTTATTGAGTCTACACCGAATAAGGATTTTTACATTGTCACAGAAATTGCAAACTCTAATGGCTATACAAGAGCGGCTTTTGGTGTGAATGCTGCCTTGCTACCTTTCGCTGGTGTACGCACAGTTGCGACTGGGGACACTGGTAGTTTTCAAAAAGTGACAGGCACGAGCCCTATGTCAACAGGCACATGGTATTTTCTGTGTGGTGTGTTTGACTTGGCAAATGGGAATATAACTTTATACGTGAACGGTGTGTCAGTAGGCTCACTCAACGTTACAGCCTCTTCTTTTGTCAATGCTAATCCATACAGAATCCGAATTTGTGAGTTCGATGAGTCAGGTTCTGGCAACATAAGAGTTGATGAAGTCGGCATTTGGTCGAAAGCTTTGAGTGCTACTGAGGTATCAGAACTCTACAATAACGGAGCTGGACAGTCTTTATGAGCAACACATGAACAACCAACTATATTGTAACATTTGGAAATACGCTGACTCCGGTGCAATGCCGGTGAGATCATGACAGCACGTATCCGCTACACAGTAAAAAGAAAACTCAAGGGGACGTAATGTCCCCTTTTTATTATTTGGTGCTCTTCTCAGGGCGCATTGAGAGACAGATCAGATGACCCTGTCAGTCGAAGATTACTTCTCTGTAGGGGATTTCCTGCAAGTCTTTCCAACTGGCGCTGACAGCGATTGCCATGCCCCAGCTGGAGAACTTACTCTCGGCTTCCCCTGTCGGAAGCTGCATTCGTCTGAGTCTCAGCATCTCCTGATATTCAGCAGGATGAAGTTCTTTTCTTGGCACAAGATACCAAGTCCCTCGCACAAGAATCCTCATAGATCCTTTCCGAGGGAACTTTATAGACGAATATTTCACTTTTACGTATGTCTGCACTATGTACTCCTTGTTGTACTGATTTGCACGTTGCGTGCGGTTGAGTGGTGGGACCGGCAGGGATCGAACCTGCGACCGGCTGATTATGAGTCAGCGACTCTGACCTGCTGAGTTACGGTCCCATGTGTATATGTACAGCAGAAGTACTGCACATATACTAATACTTGCTTATCTTGTAAGCAAATCTATTGCCCACAGGAGCATATACGCACAGACCATAGTCAGTGCCATATACACAATGCTGTGAGCGCAGAAAAGGCTTACAGTGAACATTGATCACCGCGCTTTCTCTGTTACGATAAATTGAGGACGTATGTTGCCTTTCCCATCAGGGATCCAAAACATAGTCGTCTCATATTTCTTTTGAGCATCTGCAGCTTTCTGTTCTGCACATCTCTGTTCTGTACATTCAGTGGAGCTCTTGACAGAACGTACACAAGATAACAGCACCAAAGCCCATAAAGAGACAAACAGAAGTATACTGATAAATTTCATTATCGTACCTTTCTCTGTTCCATGTAATACAGAAAACCTCTGCAGATTACCTGTCTGTTCTGTCTGTCTTCAATGGCATATGGCGGCTCCGCCTGGCGTTGAAGCCATTTATCGGCGGCTTTGCGTGTACCGACAACCATACGGATATCGGTCTCTCGTGTATCGAGATTTTTCCTCATCAGGCAATACACAACCTGATCTTGTTTGTTTTTCTGGTTCATAAGAACTTCCTTTCGTTTTAAGTTGACTACTTCATGTAGTCACCTCAATGCACTTATGTAAGATGCACTGACATGAATACACAAAGAGCAGTTTAGTATAGGAATATAAAGACGAACTAAGGAGAATGCGGTAAGACTCTAACTTACATACATGGCTCTTGCACTGTGCATCAGGGTATATAGCACAGCAGTACGCCAACTCCTGGGTCCCACGCCAGGACTCTAAACAATTGAGTTACACATTCTGTTGTCATGATCTCACCGGCATTGCACCGGAGTATCTTCGCGGATCATCTGGAGCTGGTGGCATACGCCACAAGCACCATCACCGCGCCTCTTACCGTGTGACCCACGGCTGCAACATCAAGTTGCGAGCTGCGTTCTCATCTCTATCGAGATGTGTGCCGCATGCTTCACCTGCTTCGAACCCACCCAGGAAAGTTGAGCATCATTGAGAGGCCTCCAGGGTTATTGGGTGAGCAGTTTAGCGTCGTGCTCAGGACGCGCGCATCTAGTGCGCTGAATGGAGAGAAAACTGGAACCCCGTAGGATTCCAGAAACCCTTTCCCGAAGGATTGGGGATTGCATGGAAGATTACTGCAGACACCGCGATGTCCGGGCTGGCTCGTCTTCCAAAGATCTTTAAGGGCACGCAAGATCAAGCGTATGAAACCTGTTACTGCAGGCTGCCCTTTTTACAAACATTTTGCTTGTCGTTTTAGCAGCGTAAGGTGCTGCTGACCGAACTTGCTGCACACCTGCCTTATAGCAGTCCGCAGCCATACAGTCATTGGTTATATGAGCTTGCTTTGCCTATGCCCATGTAACTTAACTGTTCCGGTGTTCGAGAACTCATCAAGAGTTCACCCGAATGAAACTCCACAGTCAATATAATTGTTAGTTATAAGCCTGCTTCATTTCGATATCCCTTCATAGGAAGTCCTGGTACGCTTGCGCGTAAGCTACCGACGTCATGACCCAGGTATCATAACGCCCGACGATGGCTAGCCTCCTTCTTGGAAGCTTCACCAGTCCGTGCACTTGCAGTCACATTATGCCAACGTGCTGCGGCTGTGGGAATGGCACCCACAAGGGCGAGTTGGCGGCCAACTCCGTTGTCTCCTCGAGAGCCCTAGATAGCTTCCGGTGATACGCACCGGCACGGACCTTTGGCAGAGGTCATACTGGGCATGACTGACATGCTTGACATCAATCTAAATGTACTACGTCATGGTAAAAGCTCCGTAGATTTTGTTGTTGGGTTGTTTTGTTGATGAAATTATTGCTTCCCCGCCCTGAGGCGGCCGCTTGTCCCTTTGAGTGACCTACCAGGGACCACGGTCGGGATCTCTCAGACTCTGATATGCTTTCACATATGCGTCCTTGACTACGTGCAAGTATCTGAGTTGCAAGGACTTAGATAGAAATCAAAATGTGAGCAGTTTAACGTCGTGCTCAGGACACTCCGGGCGGCACGGATGTGTGCCTATCGAGCTCCGTTACAGGGGCACCCAGAGAATAGGCAGTTTAACGTCTTGCTCAGGACGTGTTCTTTATTAACTAAAGAACAATTTCAATACCACATACGTGACAATCCCGAAGGATAGCACAAATGTGGTATATTTATAATAAGACAGCCAGAGTTCTGTGTGGAAAAGCCCGCTTTGAAGCTTTTCCACTTTCTTGTTCAGATCTTCCAGCTGCTTTTTGACTTCACTGTCAGCGTGCTAACAGCAAGCCTTTTCGGTTGCGCACTTGGCGCACTCAGAACTGTTCATAGTGTGAACCTTTCTGTTAATAAGTTATGGAGGATCCTGCTTAACCACATGTTGAGCAGTCTAAATCCTCCTTCACTTTATTATGCCAAAAATATGCGCTGTTTTTAGCTGCTTTAGCCCTTTTCATGCAGGTATTTTTCATGTCCTGGAAAGTCTGCAGCAAAGCACTTGATATACTCAGTTGTATGTTTACTTGCTCCTCTCTTATCCTTCAGCGCATTTGCTATACGTATGAGCTTGATAAGAGTCTGTTTATTTGGAGACGCTTTCGACACTTCAGTGATGTATAGTGAGCTGCATATCGTATAGGAAGACGGCAACGCAGACAGTACACATATTGCACATACAGGACACATCAGTGTGACAATAGTTTTCGTTGACATACTTGCACTGTCAGAAGCTACTAGAGCGAAGAGTAACTTTACTCCAATCAAAGCTAAAAGAATGAAGAGTGCAACCAAAGCTGATGCTACTGCGGCATCATATGTCTTGAAGACAGCAACATTTACTGCCCACATAACGAGTCCTCGAGTTTGAGCTTATTCAGCCTCTCATAGAAACCAGACAAAATCTTTTCTCTGGTCTCGATCTGTTTATCAAAGCGATCACGTAGTCTGGCTATCTCGTTTACAAGTTCCTTAATACGAAATTCCAGGCACTTTACACTTGTATTGGTAAGCTGCTGCGAGTACGCTTCGGCAGCTTCTTCTTTTGCATCCACATCATCGCTTTCTGTGATATTCCATGTACGACTTATAGGTGCGCCACACTCGCTGCACTTGGACATCTCTACAGCATAGTCGGAGTATGTGATGTATGCATGCTCACATACATGCACGTTGTAGCCTTCAACCATTTGCAACCTCCTCTGCTTTGCATTCCGCGATATTGACTACAGGCCAGTGCGGTGGCTCATCATACACAGCAAAATCGGCCAGCTCGTACCTGTTATATTTCTTGCCATCAATATCAACAATGATATCGGGTCCTGCAGCCTTACGCATTGAATTGCCTGTATCCATCTTGCAGTCAACTACTGTTGCAGTCACCACAAAGGGTTTGGTTGGATCAGAGCTGTCGCGGAACCTGAGTTTTGTACCTATGAGCGCTCGCATATTCGCTTCTTGGAGCGGGTAGCATATCACAGGCTTATAGTTACGTTCGACATCATCGATGTTCATCGTGATGACACCCTTCCCGAACTCATACAGTTCAAGCCTGTCCTCAGTCACTTTCAGTACCTCACACAAGCTGACTGCATGCTCATCCAGCAGGAAAGAATGCGCTGCAACCTGCACACCATTGATTGTGACTTCGTCGAAATCCGCATCTTCCGCTTCGCAGTAGTCTTCGTCGCAGTCAAACTCATCGAAGTTCTTAAATTTGACACGCTCCGCTGTAATCGGACAATACAAAGGACGATCTTGTGTACAAATAACGTTAAGATTACAATACGCAGTGCATTCTTTATTCTTACAAATGTATCTCATTTTTCCCTCTCGTTTGATTATATTTTAAGACCAGCCAACACATAGCTCAGTAAAAGTATAGTGCCTGGCAAAACAGCATGTCGAGATAACCACGTACTGACAGCTGTATCGTCTTTGCCTTTGCTCAACTTCACTGAAGCAATCAGCGCCAGTGCAATGAACCAAAATACACTCAGCATAAGTAAGTAACTGGATACCACGCTAAACTCCCATTAAAAGCCCCCTGCAAGTGTTACCTCACAGGGGGCCATAGTTCATTTGTTCTGTGACTTGCACTTAGGATTAGTGCATTTCACGATGTACTGCCCTGCATATGGTTCGACGCCATACACCTTGCCGCAGTGCTTACACTTTCCCTGTTCCACTGTCGTTTCCTTTCCATGTTTGCAGCAATATGCTGAGCATCATTGCCTCAGGAGCAGCACCTTCGTACCGCTGCTTGGATTCGAGCAGAGACATGTACCACTTGCCCTGGGACATCATGAGCATGTAACCGCCGGGAAATGCGGCGTCCATTTCAATCCTCAGAGCATCGAATACTGGTACTGGTTTCCATGCGTGCTCGGAATCCTTTGGCACAAACATAGGACAATCTGAGCCGGGTTTCGGCAGCCAGTAGTCGCTGTCACAGAACCTGCCATCAGGTATCTGTGTACAAAGCTGGAGATATGCCGGGTCCATGATCAGTCCTTACCTGCCTCTGCAGCTAACCTTTCAAGCAGCTTGGCCGCACCTTCCAGAGCCTTGATCTTTTGCTCTGCTGTCCTGATGTCTTCAAGATCTTTTGCCGCTCTCTCTTTCATGTCTGCACTTGCTTTGACAATCAGTTCGTTTGCTGCCGCCTCCTCGCCTTTCTCTGCTACCAGTCGCTTATATGCGTCTATTTCAGCTTTCAGTTTCCGCTCTTGTGCAAGCATATCTTTGTGTGATTCCTTGCTGCTGGAAGCGCAAAGCTTTGTCAGGTGCTCGAGACCTTCGATGCCTTCACTGAATTTCGCCAGCATTCGCAGCATATTCTCAGGCGTTCTGCCGGACTTCTTGCTTGTTTCTAATTTGCGCAGCGTAGCTTGTGCTTGTGCCAATGAAGCATTGACTATGCGCATCTTGTCGGCAGCGGGCATGTGTTTGAGTTCTGTTGCCTTGAGATCGTTTGCAACAGCTTCCTTGTATGCTTTTTCCGCCAGTTCCTTTCCAATAGCAGCTTGTGTTCTGAGCTCTGCAGGATCTTTTGTACCGTACAGTGTCTCGATACAATCTGAAATGTACCTGTAGAATCTGCTTACAGGAATGTTTACAGCAGCTGGTTCAGATGATTTGCGTGCAGCTTTCCTGGCAACTGGTTTCTTGACTTTGGTTTTCGGTGTCGATTTTGACATGATCTTCTTCGTCGTTCTCTTTTCTACTTTCTTCGCCATTCGCTTTTCTCCTGTATGTTAGTATATATTATCGGTTCTTGTAGTTAATTCTATTTCATCTGTTGCTGTGACTGCAGACATATCCGTTGGCTTGGATTCTAGTGCAGCAGATTTGTGCACAGCAAGACGTGCAAATGTCATGCCCTGCGTGAATGTCAGGTTTGCAGGGCCTACCCTGTAGAAATCGACAGCAATGGGCTCGCCGGACATGAACAGTGCAGTACCGTTGCACGCTACCAGACCATACCGCCACAGTTCGCCTACAGGATGTACTGTGACATATGCACCCTCCGGCAGAACAAGAGACAGTCCTGCAAATACCGACAGCAGAGGGCCCGTCTCTGTCGTGTAGGCGACTTTAAGCAGGTACACATCAGGTGCGACCTGCTCAGGCTGCTGCGCCTTATCGTGCAGTATCGTTACTTGCATGGTTTCTCGCTGTTGTAGAAGCGACGCTCAAGATAATACACAAGAGCATCGTACCTGTTGGCGAATCCTGATGTCCTGATGGGAATGCGGCCGCCGCACTCGTCACATGCGAAGTGGCCTTTCTTGGATACGATCATAGGTTCCTGTCTGTCATAGTGCACGAAACCTTCGGTGTCCACATAGTCGACAGGCATGAACACGTCTGCGTCTTGCATAACGTCGACGATCTGAGCCTCTTTCTTACAGTGCGGACAGATGAACTTAAGTTTGCGCTTTCTCATTTCTTTTCCCTTTTCTTTTGCTGTCGCTTCGCCCATGCTATTAACTTTTCATCATAAGGATCCGGTTTAATGCGTAACCTGTGTCCACACTGATAGCATTCATAGGCGACAACATCACCTTCGTTGATCTCTGGATACCCATACTCAATAGTACCGTCATCCTCAATACCCATGATATGCACAGAACATTCAGCATTGGACATACATACGCACATCGTATTTTCTCTTTTGCATTTAGGACATACGACTGTTATCATAATACCTTTCCTGCTTTTCCTTTCTCTTTCGTTCCTGCGCAGCAAAGTAGGCATTGGCTGTTGCCGCCTTGCTGAGTCTCGTTTTGGTTTTCTTGCCGTACAGATCGCTGAGCACCTTGAAAGTCACATAAGGTTCCTGCGAGCTCTTGAATATTATGCCTTTCTTTCCTGTGTTGCGGTTATTGCAGATATCTGCTACGAGTCCGATTGTCGAGTCAACACTGCTACCTGCAAAAGGATAGTCATAGTAGCACTTGACAACCTGGCGTATCCGTTTGCTGATGCTGTCGAGGAACAGTTCACGCTCTTTGGGCAGCAGCCATTTCTGTGCATCCAAGTCGTACACATCACTGGCATACAGGCTGTGATCTGGATATCGTTCGGGATTACCTTGTATGTCAGGTCCTACCCATTCGAAGAAGACCACTATGCTGCGACCTGTACGCTGCTGCCAATCACGCAATGCCGGTTCAATGTTCTCGACTTCGATTGTGCTCCATAGATCATTACGCTCAAGCATCAGCATAAGTTCCAGATCGTCCACTTCCTGCTGTTGTTCGTCCCGTTCTTCCTGCAGCTCCTGATCGGTATGTGTAGCCCAGTGCCACAGACTTTGACAGCAGTGCGCAGCCAATTCCCACAGGGACAGCAAACAGCCCCGTTCTTTTTTTGGCGGCTGATATAGAAGTCGCGTAATCTCTGCCTGCGAATACCTTGGTCGCTTGATCTTGTTATCAAAGACACAGACGCCAAACCGATCCGCATCATATTTGTCGCTTACACAGTACACGGCAACAGGAATGCTACCGTCGATCATGATCTCGCCATAGAAGCGTGAGTGCTGGCACTTGTTGAACATTTCCGGACGATCACGTAAGTCAACAAACTTGCGTTCAGGTATCCAGTCAGGCTGAGGCAGCTTAGCAGGGTCATACGAGGCACATATTACGTTTGTATTGAGCGCCTTTTCTGAAATAACACCGATTCGATCTGCGATATCAGACCGAACAGGCATATTCTTCAGCTCAGGGAACAAGGAAAGCGGAAGCACAAGACCGTGTGTCTTATGCTTGATACCTACAGACGAGGCATTCACATGGATATAGTCGTCTGTGACTTCCATTCCTTTCGCATTCCTGCGTGCAAAGTCACACAAATGTGCATAGGCTACAGTACCCTTAGGAATCACACTGCCAGGAGCGAAAAAGACGACACGCTGCCCGATACTATATGTGTTCTTTTGTCCTACGACATGCCACAGGGAATCCTCGAACCGCAATTCACATATGTCACGCTTGGTGGAGTCGATCTCACGTACTTTCGCTATCTTTTGTATTGTTGCTAGATTTGCCACATAATTTTCCTTTCATATTCTTTCCAGTTGTTTAAACAGAACTTCGAGCACGCAGTCGTCGACCTTGTACTTGTAGGCAAGCTGCTTCACTACGGCGTCCCATATCTCCGCCGTTGTGCATTCCCCTGCATCAGCTCTCGGCACATCGATTCTGTAGCAGCCCCACTCGAACAGGTGCTGTCTGCGCCACTGCTCTACATGTGTGTCCGCTATCTTCGGCGGATCGAGATCGCAGACGCCGTCAGGTGTGTAGTGCTTCTTCTGGTCAGGTATGTAGAGTACCAGCTTAGCACCGTCCTGCTGCAGAAGACGCACCTGTGCCTTACTTGGTTCAAAGCCGAAGAACGCCATGCCGCAGCGACCTATATGGAGCGCATCGATGATACCTTCAGCTATGGCTACGATATGGAAGCTGGATGCACGGGCTCTGTTGTACAGGCACATCTTTTTGGGTGTTCTGGTGTCGAAGAAGTACTTGAGATTGCCGTCACTGTGCAACTGGCGTGACTGGAACCCTCTGAGACCGGCCTGGTCGATGATAGGAAACTGCAACCAGTTACCGTTGCCTATGAAGTTCTGTTTTTTGTAGTTCCAGCACCGACCCCACCCTATCTTGAGTTCCTTGATGTCACGTTCCTGTATGCCGCGCTTGGCTACATAGTCAAGCACCTCTGCAGGAGCATCGTGCTCAATAGGGTGATAGTCGGGCTGCCATTTAAGCAGGTTCTCCTCTGTGTTCCTGTGTATGTCCTGCTGCAATTCCTGCGCACCTGAGAAGCAGCCCTCCTCGCTGACGTCAAGTTCCATTGGTGTACTGGACTTGAGAACCTGCGTGAGAGTTTCTCTGGCTTCCGGATTGCCGCTGAAGCAGTTGCGTCTGAAACAGTGTATGAGCAAAGGTGCAGGTGTGAGAATGCGGTCACCTATACGAGGTTTGGTAAAAGACAGTGCCGAGATATAGCAGTGCCCCTTCCTGTCGCCGCATACAGGACAGTTGATTTGGTACGTCTCCCCTGAACCTCTGCTGTCAAACTCCCATTCACGAAGCTGTCCGTTGATCAGCTTCGGCCATCGCAACAGTCTCAGTTTGGGCTGCACATTCTCATACTGAACATGTACGTCCTTGAACACAGATCGAAGCCGCGCATACAGTTCACGGTTCAGCATATGTATTCTCTTATAATACCTTTGCGGCTATTACCCCCATACCAATCGACAGACCCGATGTTATACCCGTCCACCAGAAGAATCTTTCAAGTCCGGCGTTCTTGTCTGAGTTAAGGTAAGTACATATCAGGATACCGACAGCTGACATTGTCCACATCAGCAACGGTATTCCTATATATAGAAGTTTCATTGCAGTTTCCTTTACATGTGTTTTATTACATCAGATACAGCGCATATAATAAGATACAGCAAAGAGATAGCAAACAGGACTGCGGGATACGCAAGCTCTTTTGTAGCTTCATGACAGGCGGCATTAAGTTCTTTTCCATCTGTCATGACATCGTGAATAATGCGACAGACTATAAAAGCGCACCAGCAGACTCCGGCAAGCTGCAATAATACGCCTAATATGTAATTCACACCTGTGCCTCCTTTACAACCTTGACCTTACATCCATATTTCCGTTCCAGGTCAGCCATGGTAATCTCAAGTACCTTCCTGGGTCGCTCGATAAGGCTGTGCTGCCAGTCGGTAGCATCGAAAATGAGCGCGTTATCACCATCCCGGATTAAACGGATACAACCATAAAAGTCAACCCATTCGCTTCCAGCGCGCGACGGCTTTGCGCTGTACCAGTACGCTTTCCCACCGGCATCTACAGCTGCATACTGAGCCCAGAATGGGCAGCTGTCAAGCTGGAAGACCTTCTCGGTCAATATGTAACGTGTTTCTGTACGTGTTACTTTTACTTCTTTTGTATCAAGCTCTGTTACTTTCATTTTGTTCTCCTTTATTAAAAGCCCCCTGTAAGTGTTACCTCACAGGGGGCCATGGTTACGCCGATGGTTTCCTGTACAGTACAGGTTTGCCTCTGGCAAGCGACTGCTGCACATTCAGCATGCGCTGATTCTTGCTGCCGCGATACTTCAGCCGGTGGCTCTTAAGGGAACCTATGAAAGGTCCATCTATAAGTACATCGAGATGCGGCGCTATGGCAGACCACCCAGGCACTGTCTGAAGCTGCTCCCAGGTGTAGCCTGTATACAGCCACACTTTGTAGCCAGCCTCCTTCGCCCTTGCGCACAGCGGTGCGAGAGCCTCGGCCTGCACCATAGGCTCACCGCCGCTCAGCACCAATGCTTTATGCAGGAGATTCAAGCGCAGCAGCTGGTACAGCTGCTCTGTCGTGTACACGGTGCCGCCGTCCAGACTGTGTGTGTCCGGGTTGTGACAGCCTATACAGTGACCGCAATCATCCATGAAAGGCGTACCCTTCGGATGCGTGCAGCCTTGACAGAACACTGTCATTGCGAATCCATCGTTGAAGTTGACTGCGTCTTCCTCAACGATGCCGAATACTTTGATTTCAGGCATGTGTTACCCTTGCGTTCAGCTCAGCCGTCTTGGCTGAGTTAAATCTGTTCTCGTAACTAAGATCTGTCTTGATGTGTACACACCAAGGTTCTGTTCAACGGTACTCGTTACGTACCGCCAGGTTTCTCTTTAGAGACCACTCACTGCATTTCTGCAGTGCACTGACTATATCATTGACTCATTCCTGAGCCAGAGTGCTTCCCCTTCACTTGTCGGGTACTCCCATTCCGTACGGGATAGTCGATGAACCTTCCTTGTACCGGGTATCTCTCGATACAAGGCTCGGCTGCTGATTGCCTTCGGCGTTACCCGTTAAGGTGTCCCAGCAATTCACTTTCTTGTTCGACACACCTCGCGGTGTGAAGGGGCCATCATAGACCCGGTAATTCTTCTCGGACGTACGAACGGATGACTTGGCGTCTCTTTCTGCCCGCAACTCGGACAAACATCACCGATGATACCATTGTAGCCGCAGTTGGTACAAGTGTCAATCTTGTGATTGAAACTGAAATACCCTGCACCTGCGTCATGCATGATGTTTATCAAAGTGTGCAGCGCATCGAGGTTCTGCCTGGGGTCACCCTCACATTCAACGTATGCTATATGCGTTTGTTTCAGCTCTTTCGAGTATGTGTCGGACTATCTCTTCTCAGTTATATAACTGAGCAAGGCACTACGGAAGGTATCTTTTTCCTTCCTCTCTATCTGCGCACGTCTGTTTGTTGTCATGTTTACTGCAGATATTTTAGTCTCTACACCTTTAGAAGGATTTATATAACGCCATTGGAAACCATATGCGGTTTCTCTCCGTCCTCTGTAGGCAGCTATTATCTTAGTTGGGTTCATACGTTGCCCTCTGCTAAGCACATATATAGCTTCACTCCCGCTGGAGAACGTTATCAAGTAATCCCCTTCGAGTGTATAGGCTGCTACAGGATGCGACAAAACACTAGCTCCGAACTTCTGACCTTTCATCAGATGCAGCGATGTTGCGTGTCGCATGTTCTCATCCTTAGTGGCCCACTCCAAGTTTGTCACTCTATTATTCTCCGGATTGGCATCTATATGGTTGACTTCCCGTTTATGCTCTGGATTCGGTATAAACGCAGAAGCTACCAGTCTGTGTACAGAAACAGTCTTTTCTATGCCTAAATGTACTAATTTAACCATAAGATACCGTCTGTTATGAAACGGTTTAACACACCGACAGCCTTTTCTGCGAACACAACCTTCATCACTGACTTCGTATTTGCCGTCAGGGATTCCTTCTATGTTGTTTATATCTTTCCAAATCATATGTATCCTTCTACTTGGCACGGTATCGGCTGCTATCCATTGCTGGACCGTAGCGTTTCTTAGTCAGCGTATTCGTCTGTGCTTATTTAACTGATACCGTTAGCGCAGCTTATGCCGCACACCGCTTTGATTTGCGTTCACCTTGTTTAAAGCGAGCCATATAACAACCCGCATTTGTCAGCTCATGATACGGCGCCTCCAGTCTGATCTTCTCAGATGCACGTATCTTCCTCCACACAGGTACGTGGTTACTGTTCGTGTAGTAGTCCTTGTCTGTCACACCAGGTATCACACCAAACTCAGCGCGATCCTTGCGAAGCATCTTGCCTGCCACGCTCTCTGCAGGTGTAGCAATCAGTGACCAGTTCATGTGCTGCTCCTCAGTGAGCTTATCGGCATAATCCCGCATGTGTTTCACAATACGCAGACCCAGCTGCTGGTACCGTTCACCTTCGGTGTGGTCGTGTCCAGTTAGAGCCACCAATGCTTCTGCTAAGCCGACAAACCCAAACGACAGCGTACCGTTCTCGATGGCCTTGCGTATGGTGTCATCAGGACTGAGATGTTCGGATCCCATGTAAGCTCCCTGCTTCATGACATAAGGCAAGTTGTACACTTTGCGGTTGCACTGGATCTTGTACCTGTGCTCCAACTGTCTGCGTGCAATGTCAAGGTACTTGTCAAGCTTCTTGAAGAAGATCTCGATGCGCTCCTCTTCACTGGTTCCTTCTCTGGATGCCTCTATGGCATACCTTGGAAGGTTCAATGTGGTGAAGCTGAGGTTGCCTCTGTCTGTGACGATCTCCGGACCGTTCACATTGGAGATGGCACGTGTACGACAGTTGTGACTGATGACATCGTCCAGCACGAACATATCCGAGTAGGTCTCAATGTCGTATCCATATCCTGTGTAAGAGCTGTCTTTGATGTCCAGTACCTGCGTGCAACCATCATACGTACGCAGGCTGTCGCCAGCCACACCGTATTGAATGTCGCATACCTGTGTTCTGCCTTTTTTCACAAGAGCCAGAGGATGGTCACTGGTGAGCGTCAGAACTTTACGTACAGGTTTCTCTGTACTTGTGTAGTTTCCGTCTTCAGTTCCGTACACATACACGTCTTTCCACGTGTGTCCCTGTGCAGGTCTGCTGCAGCGCATGATCTTTCTCACTGGCGTCAGTTTTCTGGCGCGGTAATCCATGGGATCCTTGTCGGGTTCTCTTCCATAGATAGCAACCACGCGAACGTTATCGGCTTCCAGATCGACGTACTCTGTAGTATCATCGAACTTACGTACAACGCCTCCGAGGTTTACAACTGCGTACCAGAGGTCTTCGAAGGTCATCTGATACATAGCAAAATCCTTCCAGTCACTCGGATATCCATCCATTGGGATGTCGGGATCTTGCAGCAGTACCTTATGCTTGCCAGCTGCCATACCCATGTAAGCAACTTCTGTCTCCGGATGTCCCTCTTTGTAGTACTTGAGGTTGTACGGAGCGTCTAGGTTGCTGTAGTTGGGGAACATGCGCTTGGCTGTCACACGCTCAGAGTACAGACGCAAATCATAGTTCGGGTCTTGTGGACTATATGTTACTCCTTCCTTCAACTTAAAGATTACGATTGGGAACAACGACGTGACACCCTTTCCGATGCCGTCGTCGATAGTCTTAAGCAGCGCCTTTGTAGCAAGGCGACCGCCAGGCTTCACACATGTTCCCAGATTAATGGACGAAAACACGACTTGTCCACCCGCACGCGACGCGAGGCTATTCAAGTTGTAGACCATGGCTTGTGCAGCCTGGTACGTCTCAGCTTCGACATCTCGCTTGGCCCACTTGTAGGCCTTGTATAAGTCGTCGTTCTCGAACACAGGTGTGTGTTCCTGGTACCCATTCTCCTTGACCCACAGCTCCTGCATGTTCGCAGGTGCAAAGGCCATGTTCTCGAGATGCTTCTTCAGAGCCTTCTTGAAGCTCTTCTCCACATAGGGTTCCATGTAGAAGTCCCATGCAGGAATGCTCTCACCGCCGAACAGGTCCGTCTGACCACTCTGCAGAATGACACAAGTCAGCGCCATTGCTGATGTGATGCTCTGCGGCTCTCCGATATAGGCGTTGCCTGTGGAGAACCCTTTTTTGAACATCTTACCGAGGTCATGCTGCATACAGTTGAGACTGAGACCATAATAGTCTGCATCGTGATAATGCAAATATCCGTTCGTATGTGCTTCTACGAATTCAGACGGAATCAGACACCTGGTATAATAGTCCTTGCTGGCTTCCGATCCGATTCTGTAGAAGGCTCCAGATACTGAGGACGCATTGATGTTCGCATTTTCTTTGTGCGAGCTGCCGTCGTCCTGTTTCTCTGTGAAGAAGCTGTCGATGATCTTCATCAAGTGCGTACGGGCCTCGCGGATATCCGTGCGCTCTGCTCTGTACTTGATGTAGGCTTTCGCTTCCTCTGTCAGCTCTGCATCCATCAGCCCCTTCTCGACGCTGTCCTGGATGCTCTCTATGCTGGCGCCGTCTTCTGTGCTCTGTGCGATCTGCTCTGACAGCTGTATAGCTTTCTGTGCGAGGTCACCTGTCAGACCTTTGTGCACAGCTGCCATTGCTGCTTCGATTGCTGCCTTGATTTTTGTGACATCGAACGCTTCTGTTCGTCCGTCTCTTTTGACAATAGTCTTTGTCATGATACCTCTTTTTGTTGCTGCCGGTCTTATGAGCCGGTAACAAATGCTGTAGCGTACTAAAGAGCAGGGACACAGGACTTGTATCCGATGCCCCTGCAGGAATTGTGCACTTATACATGTGCACAGGGAATCTCTACGACTGGTGCTGTTAAGCTTCGACAGCTTCTACGACGTCGATAACGTTCAGGTTAACCCAGAACAGGATGTCGTTCTGCTTGCCAAATTCAAGATACACACTGTCGTCTTCCAGCTGCTTGTCAAGATACTGCTGAGTCAGCTCGACATTGAAGCGCCGTCTGCCCTCCAGTTTCTTGAAGCTGCCTGATTCCAATGTACGCGCAGCCTTTGCCAGCAGCCAACTTGCAGCTACATAGGTATCACTGACGAACACAGTCTCAGAAGCTTCATTTTCCTTTGGTCTGCCGATTGCGATTTCTATTACTGTCATTGCTTTCCTTTCCGAAGACACTGTACAACAGTGCCTCCTGTCTGTCCATGTTGAACGTGATCGCCCTCGCGTACACGCGTGCGCGACGACCGGAGACATATGCTCTGCGCGCGTTGCTGTCGTTGGCGAGCGTCTCCTCCACTCTTCTTCTCTCCGGGTTGGTAGACGGGCTGAGCGCTTTGGTTGCCACAGCGCTGACAGGTACCTTCATACCGAACAGCTGCTCGATTGCGTCAGCCGCGAAAGTCGACCATCCTGCTGTGTGATTGCCTCTCATGTGCATCTTGCGTGCGTCCAGAGCGACTTCGGTTCTGTCCTTGATGTACTGTACAAGTTCCTTCTCAGGAAGGTACACACGGCCTCTGTAGGCTCTCTTGTTGTTGGCGAAGTACTCGAAATCTGTCTTGGACACTATCACAGGGCGTCCGATGTTGGCTCCGGGATAGTAGTTAGGTCCGGAGACGCATGTGACGTCTTTCTGTGCGAACCAGCGCTGTCCATCCTTACGGAAGAACTGGAGGTTGTAGGAGGTTGCGGATGCGAGAGTGATTGCGGTTGTTTTCGTGTTTTTCATTCTTTCTTCTTTCTTTGTTTTAGTGGCAGTGACTGCCGTTGTGTTTGTTGTGAACAGTTTCCTTACTGCTCGGATTAGTCTGATTGTGATACGTTTGATGAGTCGTTTGATTGCCTGCAACATAGGCTGTGTCCTTTATTTTGTGCTCTTTCCCTCCATGTAGTTGATGAACTGTTCTATTGTGTCTTCGGCCAAGAGTGAACGGAGAAGAATTCGTGTCAACTCGGCGTACCACTTATCCTGGGTGATCTTGTCGACATACCCGCTCATATCTTTATGTCTGAGCCTGTAATTGATTGCTCTCTGCAGCCCATTCATTGCGCAAATAAACTTGCAGCTGTCATAGTATACTGAAGCATATAGGCGTCGTTGGTACTTCGTACAGCTTTCTGCATGCTCATCACATTTGGAATCACGAGTTCTGTAGTCACGCTTGATGTCTGTATGTTCCTTGATTGAGAGTGCAAGAAACCTACGCACCTGAGCCACTACCGGTACGCCTACTTTATGCTTCATTTCGGGCCTCTTTCATAATGTCATCCATGATATCATCAAGATCCTCACTGTCAGGCATACTGTATGCGCTGTCTACAAGCAGCTGACCTGAGACAGAGTCAGATATCATGCCGTCTATTTCTGACACATCTGCAGGGTCTTCAAACCGATAGCCGCACTCGGGACATTCAATGTCATCGCGCTCAACGGTGCTTCCACATTCGGGACAGCTATATGTGTAGTCGGGATTCTCGCAGTTATCAAAATAGTCGTCAATGGTCAGCATATTCTTTTCCTTTCTTTGTGGTTTGTTGTGAGCCTGTCAATGTATTCAAAGTTGACTGTACCGCTGCTGTGTACAATTTACGGATATCACTGGGCAGATCTTCCTGTACAAACTTGTTGTTTACCACTTCAGGCAGTACCTTTATCAGTACAAGCTCTTTCGTTGTAGGCAGCATAACCTTGCCGACAGCCAGCATACATACAATACCAAGCAGACATGCAACGCACTTAACAGCTGTAAGTATCTGTTTACGCTCGGCACTTGTATCACTGTCAGGTTCGAACCACGAACGAATATCATCATCCCAGGAGCTGCTAAAGCACATAGCTAAGATAATGATACAACCTATTGCTGATGCGATACCAAGCATGATAAGACTTGCTGTCAGCATGTCATGTATGCTGTCGCATCTGAAAATCCAATAAAGTTCACTTGCTGTTATCACTTGTTTTCCTTTCCATGGAAAAAGTCATGCACTTCTTTTGAGTGAATGTTGTCTACTATCTCGCAATCCGACAACTGAACTGCAGAAAGTACAAGCAGCTCATTTTCGTCCTCAAGGTAAGGGATGCCTTCTTTTATCACATATGTAAACAACCTTGATTCCTCAGGCAACTTCAAGATGTCATTTTCGTAGATGTAGTTGCCGTTTCTGTCCTTCATGCCGAGACTGATCTCGACACCGGTCTCATCTTCTGGCATGAACTTTATTGCCAGGTGTGGAGGAATATCCAATACGCCTCGGTACACTTTGCCTTCTGTGGACAGCACATAGTCAGGATAATTCGGAGGGTCGTACGACATGCGCACTGAATCCCATACACGAAATTTAAAATCTTTCATATCAAATGCACTTCGTTGTCAGTGTTGAATATACTCTGTCACGATTCATAAGACGCTCAATATCTGCAACGCTCTCCTTTACCTCTACAGGTCCTGCAAATCTAATTATAGTGAGAATTGCACCAGGCGTCGGTGAATCATCATACTCAGTGTCGCATATCGTGACTATATAATCTGTGTTGACTACAAAGAGCTTGTCTGTTTCTTTACTATGTAAGTGAATAAACATCTCACTTCTCCTTTACAATTTTCACTTTACATCCAAACTTCTTCTCCAGGTCTGCCATAGTAACCTCAAGTACCTTCTGTGGGCGCCTGATAAGGCTATTCCACCAGTCGGTGGCATCGAAAAGTGTGTCAGTATGTATGTATGTGCGACACTAAACGAGGTGCCGTATTTCTCCAACTGGCAGAATATTGGTTCGGTTTATACTCGTACCAGTAAGCATGTCCATCCTCATCCACAGCTGCATACTGAGCCCAGGCAGGGCAGGTGTCAAGCTGGAAGACCTTCTCGGTCAATATGTAACGTGTTTCTGTACGTGTTACCTTTACATTTCTTCTGTCAAGTTCTGTTACTTTCATTTGTTCTCCTTTCTTGTGCGCCTTATTGTTGGCTATGCAAGCCTACTGTATGCTGCTCGTTCGACTGCATAACTGTCATGATCTCATCCGGCGTTGCACCGGATTGTCTTCGCGGATCACTTGGTACCTGTGACATTCGTCACAAGCACCATCACCGCGCATCTTACCGTGTGACCCACGGTTGCAACATCAAGTTGCGGGCTGCGTTCTCATCTCTGTCGAGATGGGCTCCGCAGTGGTCGCAATGGTATGTTCTGATTTGCGGAGGCATGGCCTCCTTGATGTGTCCACAAGTTGAGCACCTTTTTGTGCTCGGGAAGTACTTGGGTGCTTTTATGTGGTGCACCGCTTTGTACGAGATCTGCCAAAGAATGGTTCCCATGAGGGAGCTGTTGTAGGCTCTGCGCACGTTCCGTGCTGGGGCCTTGTCCTTGAGCTCCTGAATGCTCAGATCTTCGGTGACTACAGTGGCGTGGTTTTTGCTCACCGTAGTTGTAAACTTGTGGGCTGCATCCAGCGGGCAAAGAACCCTATGACATCTGCCAGCTCCCTGTTGTTCATGCGCCTGAGCAGGTCGCCATTGGTAACTGAACCGCAGTCAGTCTTATAGGGTTTGCTGTTCTTCTTTACGAAGATAACATCCCTGCCGTCAGTCCTATGATAGCTGAGACAACTAAGATCGCCGTGAACGGAAGCTGACTTTATAATCTCGGATCTGTGACACCTGCTGCCCCCCCCTCTTTACTGAGAAAGACGCAGCCACAGCATATACTGCTGTCGACAGCCTCGTATTCACTGCCGAACATAGTGAATTCAGTCAAACTTGCTTCGGACATAACCCACCTTTTTCAGTCCCTTTTCGCTTTCTTTTTCTATGAGCCTGAGCCTGGCTGCATCAGGGCCACACTCGCATGCTTCCGCATGCAACGATGCTTTCACGCGGATCTTATTCAGCATCTCGCGCAGGTAACTGTTTTCGGCTTCCAGCTCCTCAATGCGATCTTGTATAACACCCTCAATCGGGCGACCATTCCATCTGCCTGCTACGTCATAGCGAATTCCATCAAAGGACGTTTTTGCTCCGCAGTCATTACACAAGACATGAACATCTTGAACCTTTTGATTGTCTTCTATAATAAGTCTTGTTTCCCCGCAAAACGGACACGGCTTCAATTCTTTACTCATTCCACCCATTTCCCATCTTCGTTTTGGCGTTCAAAGGTTCCGCAGGGGAAGCCGTCAAGCTTCCAGTCGGATTCAATAAGTGAGTCTGACGACATGACTTTACCCTCGAAATGCAGGGTTCCATTCGCCCTCTGATATCCGAGGCAGAGCGTAAGATTTTTGTCACCATCTTCAAACACCTTGCCTACCTTGCTTTTCATCTCGTCATCATTCCACTGACGGAGGCGAGCACGCCTAACGTTATCCCATGTGAACACCCCGACTACGGTTTCACCGTCAAGCGTCACCTTGACTTCCGTTGTATTGTATACACGAGAGTAGGTAACGCCGTAAACCTCCCCATAGAATGGCTCTCTGTTGTCAGGTGTGACATACACAAACGCTCCGGTTTTACACCAATCGGGAACCTTCTGTGGGGATGTCTTATTATGATCTTCAGTTCTTTGCCAGCCTGTTGTATTCAAGCCGGAGATACAGCACACTTCTGGAGGCAGACCATCTGTCTTGCATGTACATGTATGTGTACAGCCTATTGCTGTACATTCACAAGTGTATTCTGTCATTTTACTTCCTTTATTGTTTCGTTTATTTGCTCTACGCGATGAATGCGAGCTTTGGTTTCAAGTACTCAGGTATAGGTTTCCCTTCCTGCCTGTAGCTGTGTATATCACTGGCTACTGAAACATGCTGAAACATTTATCATCGTTCCCCATTGAAGAACGCCCTCAACATAGCATTCCCATACGCACCATCTGTGAGCTCAATGACTTCCCCAACAGTGTAAGCCTTCTTGAGCTTCCTCCTCGAGCAGAACTCCTTTGTGCCCAGAGAACACGCTCCGGTTATTGAGCGGTACATCTTGATGCACTCGTCAAGCGTAAGCTTGGAGTCAAGAGTGAGCTCCTTGTATTCACTGAGGTCCTTTGATACGCGCTTATAAAGAAGATCCGCTTTTGCTTCCTTGAGTGTCTCGCCATGAGCGTATGCCTCTCCGTCGTGCACAGCATAGGTGCCGTCTTTCATCTTGTACACAGTGAGGGAACCGGATTTGCGTATCGTTGCTACCTCTTTCTGTACGCCGTCGAAGAAGCTCCATGTGGAACCGCGCCATCTGTAGACGTCACCATACACATCGATACTTTCGAGCGGCAATCTATCTGCCAGGACTTTCAGATCCGGATTGCCTATCAGTACAAGTTTGATGGTGCCTTCCAAATCATCCAAAGCCTCAATAGATGTCAGGCGATTATATGCAGCATCTATCATACCGACTGACAGCTTTGGCATATCATCAAGCGACGTCAGCCTATTGCTGCTACATATAAAGTTTCGCGCAACCCTATCAGGTGCGCCTTTTAGTGACGTCAGCTGATTGTTCTCACAGTCAAAGCTGCCATAAACCTCTTTCGGTGCTCCTTTCAGTGACTTCAGCTTGTTCATAAAGCAAAAGAAGCTGCCTCTTGTTTTTATCGGCGCACCTTTAAGCGAAGTCAGCTTATTGTCGGAACAATCAAAATAAGCGGTATCTGTCGGACCGTACTCAAGTGACGATAAGAGATTACCATAACAGTAAAACGAACCGTAAATACAGTTAGGCCCGTATCTAAGCGACGTAAGGCAATTGTCGGAGCAATCGAAATAGCCTTGCACGATACCTGGAGCACCTCTCAGAGATGTCAGTCCAGCATGGCTGCAGCCTATACAGCCTATGTATTCCTTTCCAGCTACATCTTCCATTTTCTTCTCTACTGTCCACCAATATCCGAATTCCCCCTTTTTGTACTCCATTTTGTTCTCCTTTATTTATTCACCCTTTTGCGCTTCTGCACTTATATTAGCATGCTCTTACATATGAAATCATCAACGGTACGTATCAAACGAGAACACAGCATGCCAGGCCGATAAAGCTCGCCTACTTTGCGTCTGGCTTCTTTGAGTCTCGCTTCTGCATCTCTTTTATTATGTTCCAGTATCCGCTTGATCACATCTCTTCTGGCTGGCAATCGATCGGCAACAGCCGTGAGCCTGGAAATATGCTGACGCAGCCGGTTTCTCTGGCTTTTAAGCCTCTGGATCTCTTTATTGATTGCATTTAACACAAAATTTGAGTCGTCTGTCATGTGCTCTTTACGCAACACCTTTCGACACTTCCTTAGAAGCTCCAGACGCTGCTCAATATCGGCGGACTCAACTATAAGTGCATCAATGCAGTCCTTCGTTATACCAGGCCATTTCTGGCCGAGTGTGGCATCATCCAGCAGCATGAAAGCATTTAAATCGTAACATCTGGCGCTGAATTCCACCTCAGCCTCAGTCTCCTTCCTGCACCTGCGTTTCACCTCATCATCTACCTCTTTGCTGGAACGAAATGAAGGAAATACGACGGAATACAGATACTCAATGCTCTCGTTGTAGGACATTACACTCCTCCAACAGGCTATCCTTGGCTTCGTAAGCATATCTTGCTCTTTTGATGTCAGTAACAGGCAGCTTATTATCGGCGCAATATATGTCTCCACCGATTTTATGAGCAATCCCTCTCAGGGACTTCAAGTTATTGTACGAACAGCAATAGTGAGCGGACACTACGCTAGGTCCTCCGACCAAAGACTCCAATTTGTTATTATGACAGACGAATTCTCCAGCCACCACATCAGGAGAGCCTTCAAGACTTGTCAATTCATTGAAGCTGCAATCAAAATCACCGTTAGCACACGATGGAGCTCCTTTAAGCGTCTGTAGATTATTGAAGGAGCAGTCATAGTAGCCGCCTACCTCTGTGGGACCTCCTTCCAAGGTAACCAGATGATTACTACAGCAATCAAAATTACCTGTTACTTTACTTGGACAGGAGGCAAGATCATTCAGTGCATTGCCTGCGCACTCAAAGTCTCCGTTTATGACTGACGGACAACCAAAAAGAGTACGCAGATCATTGTTCACGCACTTATAGGATCCTCCTACAGATACGGGCCCGCCTAACAACGACTTAAGCCCATTGAAGTTTACAATGAAGTCCCCTCCTACACTTTTAGCGCAATGCTCCAAGGATATGAGCGAATTATAGTCCAGGATCAGTGAGCCCTTCACTACTTTTGGGCAGCCCTCCAGTGAATTAAGATTGGTTTCACTGCAGCTGAAATCGCCAGGAATAACTTCTGGTGCGCCTAACAAATTTTTAAGCTCGTTATAGCTGCAGTTGTAGTCACCGAAAATCTCAGTGGGACCGCCCTCTAACGAAGTGAGCTTGTTGCCATCGCAGTAAAAACTTCCTCCTACCCTGCGAGGACCTCCTTCCAGAGATATCAGCCCGCACATGTCACAGTAGAAGTCACCGCCGACTTCTTTAGGAGCTCCTTTCAGATCTGTCAGCTTCGTTTCAGCACAACTAAAATTTCCGCCTACTTTCTCAGGCGCTCCTCTCAGTGTTGTGATACGGCAACGGTGACAAACGAATTCGCCTGTCACTATTCGTGGTGCTCCTCTTAAAGACGTAAGATTTTCAGGACAACATATGGAGCCCTCATACTTTCCGCCTTCAATATCCTCATTTTTTCTCGTCCACCAGTAACCGAACTCGCCTTTCCTGTACTTGAATTTCTTTTTGCACTTCTTCACATCTGCTTTGTATGATATATTGACCATCTCTCGTCCACCTTATTTCGTTCAGCATATCTATATAAGATACACACGCATATCCTTCTTTGTTGTAATGCCTGGTTCTAGCTACTGCTCTGTTACCTGCAGACTCACAGAACTCGTCCGAAAAGTCCACAAGAAAAGCAACTTCTTTCCCGTCGTCAAGCCTCGCAAGTCGTCCAGGTATCTGTACGGACGGTATACCAGACACAGCACCATCCGCTCGTATCAGCACAGACAAGTGATGCAGGTTGATACCCTTTGACCAGACGCCTGTAGCTATAAGCGATTTGTACTCGCCAAGCTCGGCCTGTTTTTTCACGTACGACAGTTGCTCAGCTGACTGTCTGTACTTGTACATGTCCACATTCTCGAGCCCCTTTTTGCGCTTATATGAGCTAAGGTCGCCTCTTTCACCATGTGCGAAATGCAAACCCGGAATAAGTTCGCACAGTCGTATCAAGTGCTCGATAGTCTGAGTCATGATCAGTATCTGTGCATCCGGGTTAGCCTGTCTGATGTCGTTGAACACGCCTGCAATAAGTCTGTTCCTTACAGGATTGTTGGTATACATCAGTCGGTACTGTATTGCATTAGGCAACTGCTTTATGTCGTCGAGATATGTTAACTTCTTTTCCAATGGTACCATCGTGTATTCGATCGGAGTTACCGAACCTGCGGCTACAGACTGCTCAAATGTCTGCTGCTGCAACACAGGACCGAACAACGATTCAAAGTACAGGTGATCGCCTTGGTTTCTGATCGGTGTTGCTGTGAAGCCAAAGCGGCGACAGAAGCAGAACTGCTGTATTTGGAATCCTGTCTCATTGTATCCAGCACAGTGGCATTCATCCACAAGCATCAGCTGTACCTGTTCCGGCTTTATCTTAGTCATGGACTTTGTCGTGGTGACAATGATGCGTTTGCCATTGATCTCACTGTGCTTCATATCCAGCAGGCCAACCTGACCGGGAAGCACTTCAGAGATGGCTCTGTACAGCTCTCTTACGACTTCGCCCGCATTGCATATAACAAGTATGTTCAGTGTAGGGTACAGTTGACAGAGCACCTTGATGAGGAAGCTTTTGCCGAACGAAACATTGGAGCACAGCAGACCGCCGTCACTGGATATGATACTTGCCAGGGCTTCGGCCTGACCTTCTCGGAACTGTATACCCGACAGACAGCTATAGTCAGGATCAGGTCTGAGTGAATGATCTCGCTGGTCGTCTATACTGTAAGGTATATTGCTCTTTTCAAGCTCTAGCTTGAGGTGCGGCCAGAAACCTATCAGGAAGTAACCTGAACCATTCCTTGTTTCCACGCAGCTGTGACTCGTGAACTTATAGGGTTTTGGTTTAGCTGTTCCGCCTGCACGCTTGATAGCTTCTCGCTCTGCTCGAAGTTCTTCCGGCGTCTTCGGCTCGCGCATCGTGAAACGAGCTGTATCCCGCAGGCTAGCGGGCCACGGAGTACATGAGCATACAGTATAGCTGAGCTTTATATTCAGACTATCAGGCATTGGATTTACGTGCTTTGTATTGACTCAAACACGCTTTCTTTTCCACTACACTATCATAGTAAGATGATGCATCGAAGCGCATGTATTGTCCAGCACCGACACGTTCAATTGGCATACAGCATCCTAAAACGCCTTTTGGCAATTGCCATCTTTTGTCTGAGCTGAGAACGGGCTTAGTGCTGTACCAGCTTGCAATACCGTCATGATCTACAGCAGCCCACTTAGCCCAAGACGGACACTGGCTAAGCAGGAATACTTGCGTATCCAACTTGTAAACATCTGTGCTTAAGTTATTGCTGGTCGCAGCTACAGCCTCAGATGTAACATCTATCTTTTCTTGCGTATCGTAGCACTTTACGATTTTAACCTTGCGCCCAAACTTCTTCTCCAGGTCCGCCATGGTGACCTCGAGTACCTTATCAGGTCTCTTGATGATACTGATCTCATAGTCTTCAGTATCAAAGTCAATGTATTTTCCATCTATACAATCGATGACCTTACATTTTCCTGGGAATAGTTTTATTGCTTGCCACCTGTGGTCTGCTGCAAGAAACGCCTTACTGCTAAACCAGGTTGCAATACCATCATGATCTACAGCTGCATACTGAGCCCAGTCAGGACAGTTGTCAAGGTCGAACACCTTCTCGTTTAAGACGTACCGTTTTTCTGTACGTGTTACCTTGACTTCTTTTGTGTCGAGTTCTGTTGCTTTCATTTTGTTCTCCTTCTCTGTTACAGTGCAATTTCCCGCTCGATTCTCCAGCATGATGCTTCTGGAAACCTGATTTCACGTATGTCCGTATTACTGTATATATAAAGTACAGGACATATAGCAGATAAGTCTGCGCTGATCTCTTTGTCTTTCTGCAACAAAGCACTGAAAAGTGCATGCTCGAGCTCTGATTTTACTACAAAATAATGAAGAGCGCCGCTTTCCCTGCTGACAGGACGCACATCTATGACCAGCTCTACAATGCCCTTTTTGTTCTTCAGCAGCAGTTTCAGTTGCAGCATTGCATTACCATACTCATCGCTGAGCTCACGTGCGGAGAATTCGAGCAATTTGCATCTGCCATAGTTATAGTGAGCTTCTGTCGTCTGATACTGGGTTTGAGGCAGATCGGGTGTGGCGTCTTTGACCCTGCTGACAAACCTGCCTTTGCTGTCTCTGCACAAGTGTACCGGCACGTTCTTGTGTGCAGACTTTGGTCTCTTTATCAGACTGTAGACCCAGTTATCTATCTTGAACAGAAGTGGACGCTTATCAGCGTCACATATGGACTTATATTTGTCTTTCAAAGATGTTAACCAGCCGAAGGAACACTGAACTGGCTCATTATTGTACCAGAATGCGTTTCCATTTTTGTCAACAGCCGCCCATTCGGCCCAGTCAGGGCAGTCGTCAAGCTCAAACACTTTCTTATTCCACACATACTTTACTTGCGTGCAAATTTCGCTTCGATCAAGTTCTTCCACTTTCATTTCGTTCTCCTTATAGTGTTATTTCTCTGTCACATTCTGCTGCAACAGTGTCTGACTGACTTATGACTAATGTGCTTCCATCACTTCCACTGAGCGTCTCTGCAAGGACCCTGTAAAGCTTGGTGGCAATCACTTTGTTCTCTGGTGACAACGAAGCATCCGCTTCATCCAGCAGAAGCAATGTCAGATCCGGCACTGCCGTTACAACGAGTGACATCTGTATGGCAATTGCAGCTGCAGCCTTTTGTGCACCAGACAACATGCCTGCCTGATGCTGCACATCACAATCATCCATCCTGTACTTGAAGACATGCTCTGCAGGATCAAGGAAGACTGTGAAAGGCATCTCGGACAGTTGCAGGTAGTGAGCGATATTACCATTCAAGGCAGCTATCTTGCTGTTGAGGTATCTTGCCTGTGCTCTGCTTTGTGACAAAACATCACGCAAAGTCGACAGGACCTGACGCACACGTTCGTTGCGTTTATACCTGACAGCATCCTCTTCCGCATCGTGTATTACCTGCTGTGCAGCTGCAATGGAAGCAATACAGGTCTCGTATGCGGATTTCAGTTCCGTCTCTCGGGCTTCTGTACTGCGCAGTATGATTTCCACCTGCTGCTTTGATACAGATGCATCGTACACAGGTGTTTCCTTGAGTTTTTCGATTTCAGCAGCCACCTGTTCCATTTTATGTTGGAGTTCTGTTTTATGTCGCAGCTGTTCCATGTAACGAAGTCTTTCGGCACGCTTCTTTCCGATTGTTTCCAGAACTTTATCGTCTGAAGCAATATCATGTTCAAGCAGTGCGAGACGCTTTTCCAGTTCAAAGCATTTATGTGCACCGGTTTCGTAAGCCTCAGAAAAGTTTTTGATGGACTCTTCATAACTTAAGGCTTGCTGCAGCAACAGTTTGACTTTGTTGTTACGGTACGTCTCCGGACTGGTACTTAGGTTGCAGCCGCACAATTCACAGGTATCGGGCGTGTGTATATTACGAAGCTGATCGAGCCGCCACTGGCTGTTGTCTCTATCGGCACGAGCACTGTTCAACATTCGTTCACAAGTCGACTTTTCAAGTCGTTGCGCGGATATTTTGGAGACCAATGCAGTCTCAGCTGCTGTCTCGGTCTCGATATCCACTGCAGGAGCTTCCTGCAGATCCCTATACTTGTCGAGGTCTCTGCTGTAGACTGCCAGTTCCTGTTCGCGCAGACGCAGCATCTTATCACGGTCAGCAACAGCCATGCTGTTACCGAATGTCTGTAATGTATCCTTTGTAGCGCGTACAAGTTCCTGCTGTTCCTGCAGCTGTTGTGACAGCAGCTCCTTCTGTGAGGACTGTTGGTGCAGTGTCTCTGCAGCTTGTTTCTTCCTTGTATCAAAGTCATCGCGCAACTTCGGAATGCTGTCACAGGCATTCTTCAGATGCTGTCTGTAGGTCTCAAGCTTTTTGGTATCGAAAATAAGACCGAGGAACTGGTTGATCTGAGCAGCTGTAGCCGTCAGCAGCCAAGACGAGTTTTCCTGTCGCAACCACATAAGCTGTGCCATTACCGGCATTGCTATACCTGTGAACTGTTCCAGCCATGCATTTATTTTTTGACGATTCTTAACAATTATTGCACCGTCTTTACATAGCGTGTCAACCAGCTTCGTGCCAGTCCCTGCGAACCTCTTCAGAGTGTATTCCTCGCCGTCTACCGACAGTGTCAGTTCGACATAGCCGGGAACGCTTTCATCGTCCTGCTGCAGGTCGCTCTGTGTGCCCCATGCAGGGTCGCACCATCCAGTCAGACCGTAGATCAGCGCTCTGAAGACTGTCGTCTTTCCCGATCCATTAGGGCCTGCTATTCTGGTCAGACCTGGCTGTACATCAAGCGACAGCTTGTCGAACCGGCAGAAATGGAACAGATTCATGTGTTTGACTTGTATCACGTTGTCACCTCCCAGTTCGTAAGCAGTGTCGACAGCAGTTCGTCAGGCTTATCAGCAGCTGCCAGTCTGTCCGCCAACGGCTGCAACACGTCTGCAAGCAGCGGTTCGGTAGCCTCGATTTCCTGAGCTATAGCTTCCTCCAGTGTAGTTACACTGGACTCCTCTGCAGCACTTACTTCTGTCGAAGTCCGTTCCGTACGGACAACTACGATGCAGTCCTCTCTGTTGAGCTGACTTTTAGGCGGCACATAGTCGCCGCGAACCTGCAGTATCGCAACAGGCGGCAGCTCCAGACTTCTGTCAAGAGCATCCAGAGACGCCGCGAGATCGAAGTCAGGAACGGCACTGTCAAGAAACGCAAAAGAACGCACGCTGACGGGATGCTGAGCAGGTACCCCGGTGTCACTGTCGAGTTCCCAGTAAAATTGCTGTCTACGGGCCTGCAAAGTGTCCTGCGGGACGAGCGGGCCTGGAGACTGCACTCTGCCTTTGTCAAGGCTGGAAGCAACATGCTGTGTGACGTGGATGTCGCCTGAGTACACAATGACATCATGTCCTACGGTATCCAGAATTTCCTTTGCTGTGCATATACTGGCGCCGTCAATGGACAGGAAATCGTGCACAGCCTGATGCATGATCAATACAGGTTGACCTCCTTCTCCGGTTTCATCGCTGAGTGTTTGTGCAGCCTGAGCAAGGCACTCAAGGAATGCTTCCCTGCTGCGCTGCCAGTCAATGCCGCAGATGACGAGATTGCCTTCACGAACGACATCATCAGGTGTCAGATGCAACGCATAAGGACACATCACAGGCACGATAGACGGCTGACAGTCGTCATGGTTGCCAGCTATGTACAGCACCCTGTGAAAGTGGTTCAGGAATTCGGCTGTCTCCGCAAGGTCGACATTGGATGGTCTGTTCGAGTCGAGCAAATCTCCACAGGAGATCAGCACACTTGACGGGTCGGTTTCGGATGCCATCTTGCGCATTGCCATGTAGGCGTCGCCCTGCACAGCAGCAAAGTTGGTCCATAATCGTGACTTCACATGGCAGTCACTGACAAGATATATCTTTCGTTTCATTCTAAGGCCTCTCTGGCTTCTGTTAGAGGGTAACCCTACACAACGAGAGGGG
>ERZ779851.26-NODE-26-length-131524-cov-12.815166_pt1 | contig 131524 bp, 109 predicted proteins | sample MGYA00511094_ERZ779851 | MGnify/ENA primary metagenome ERZ779851 (study PRJEB29588, sample SAMEA2155512) | human gut metagenome | biome: human gut; feature: human-associated habitat; material: faeces | place: Denmark | collected 2008/2010 ...
ACACTGATCTTTCTGAATTATGATTTTTCCCTTAAGATTTTCTTTCTTTTTTTGCTTTAATCCTTCATCAATCCGTTCGATCATTGGATGATTCAAGGTTCTTTTAATTTCCATGCCTTCATGAAGTTTCTTCATTTTCTGTCCATTTAAAACAACCTTGCTGCCTGCTTTAAATTCAGAGGGACTGGTAAGTTCTACTTTTTCTTCTGAATTGATACGGATCTGCAAAGCATCTCCTTTGTGGATATCTTCTTGGGCCGTAAAAGAAATCTTACCTTTCATAAGCTTGCTGATCTTCCCAACATATAACCCCTGATGATCTGGCCGTTTCATACTCATCATATCTTTTCCATGATATTCTTTATAATATCCGCCAGTAAATCCCCCACGGTTAAATACTTCCATCAAGATTTTCAGATCCTCGGATTCTACTTTATATGGTTTTTCTGAAAGATAAAGATCTACGTATTTGCGGTAGATTCTTGTGACTTCCCCGACATATCTTGGACCTTTCATGCGTCCTTCGATCTTTAAGGAATCCACTCCATGATCTAAAATCTCTGGTAAATGTTCAATGGTACATAAATCTTAATGGATACGCATTCTTTGTATTCTTTGTCCCGTCAAGATAAAATGGCAGACGGCATGTTCCTGCACATCGCCCACGATTCCCACTTCTTCCACCTAACATACTACTCATAAAACACTGTCCTGAATAGCAGTAGCATAATGCTCCGTGAACAAAACATTCCATGTCAAGTCCTGTATCATCCTTAATCTCCTGAATCTCTTCCAAAGATAATTCCCTTGCTGGAACAACTCGTTTTGCACCCATTTTCTTTGCGATCCTTGCTCCATGAACCCCTGTGATCGTCATCTGGGTGCTCGCATGAATCTCAAGTTTCGGAAAGTGTTTTCGGATCACGGATACAGCTCCCAAATCCTGTACAATCACCGCATCCAGTCCTTGCTCATAAAAAGGTTTTAAAAATCCCGGCAGTAATGGAAGTTCTTCTTCTTTCATCAGAGTATTGACTGTAAGAAATAATTTTTTACCATACAAATGTACGTAATCGATTGCTTCTAATAGTTCTTCCTTATTAAAATTCCCGGCATAAGCTCTGGCTCCAAACATCTCTCCACCTAAATAGACGGCATCCGCTCCATTTAGAATTGCTGCTTTTAGGCATTCCATGGAACCAGCTGGAGCTAATACTTCAATTGGTCTGTTCTTTGTTCTCATCTGTTATCTATCCTCTGGTATTGGTAAATGAAAATGCTCATATGCACTTCTTGTTACAACTCTTCCTCTTGGTGTTCTCTGAATCAATCCGTTCTGGATCAGATATGGCTCATACACATCTTCAATGGTCCCCGGATCCTCACCCACAGCAGCCGCAAGTGTATCCAGTCCCACAGGGCCGCCGGAAAACTTTTCTATCATCGTCATAAGGATGTTTCTGTCATTCACATCAAGTCCCATGGAATCCACCTGGAATTTGTCAAGAGCTGACTTGGCTATGTCCTGGTTTATGAAACCGTCATGACACACCTCAGCATAATCTCTGCACCGCTTCAAAAGGCGGTTGGCAAGTCTCGGAGTTCCTCTGGATCTCCTTGCTATCTCAAGAGCTCCCTCGTCGTCTATATCCACACCGAGAACCCCCGCTGATCTCACGACTATCTCTTTCAGATCCTCATAGCTGTAAAACTCCAGCTTATCAACCATACCAAATCTATCACGCAGCGGGGCAGACAGCATTCCAACTCTGGTTGTCGCTCCTATAAGAGTGAATTTGGGAAGATCGAGCCTTATGGATCTGGCTCCAGCTCCCTTTCCTATGACAACATCTATCGCATAATCCTCCATAGCCGGATATAGCACCTCCTCAACCTGTGTGCTGAGTCTGTGTATCTCATCTATGAAAAGAATGTCGTTATCTGAAAGATTGTTGAGTATAGCTGCCAGCTCTCCCGGCTTCTCTATCGCCGGTCCTGACGTGATCTTGATGTTGACCCCCATCTCATTCGCAACAATAGTGGAAAGTGTAGTCTTTCCAAGTCCCGGTGGACCATACAGAAGCAGGTGGTCGAGAGGTTCATTCCTCTTTTTTGCCGCCTCTATAAATATCCTCAGGTTGTCCTTCACCTTGCGCTGGCCAATATACTCATTCAAGTACTTTGGCCTTAAACTGTATTCACTTCTTTCCTCTTCTATATCAAGTGTTTCTGTAGAAATAATTCTGCCCATATCTATACTTACCTGCTTTTTATTGTTTAAAATGTGATAAATCCGACTACCACTATCTGACTACTACCATCTGTCAGCTCCATCAGATCTGTATCACAGTATATTCTTAAGTGCCGCCTTCAGCAGTTGTTCTTCGTCAAGTAACTCAGCATCTTTAACCTTACTTACAGCCCTTCCAGCCTCCAATCCAGAATAGCCGAGTGCTGTGAGCGCTGATACAACAGCAGATCTGGCATCACCATTTCCGGAAACGACTGATGCCGTGCCCGCATCATATGCACTGTCTATCATATCTTCCATCTTGAGCTTGTCTTTCAGTTCCAGTATAATCCTGGAAGCCCCCTTCGTTCCGATTCCATTTGCCTTGGAGATAGACTTCACATCCTCCGATATAACCGCAAGTCGAAGCTCCTTGACAGTAAGAGTGGATAAAAGTGACATGGCAACCTTTGGGCCTACCCCACTCACACTTATCAGAACTCTAAATATCTCAAGCTCATCCTCACTGTAGAATCCATAGAGACTTACCTCATCTTCCCTCACATACATATATGTATATGCCTTCATCTGGGCATGCCGATCCGGCAGTCTATTGATAAACTGGGTTGAAATCGTAAGTCTGTAACCGATCCCCCCACATTCTATAACTATATAATTTTCACCTATATATTCCAGACTTCCTTTTATATAAGAAATCATCACGATCTCCCTGTTAAGTTATTTTCAATATGGTTCTAAAAAAGTGTATAAAAACCGACACTAAATCTTTGTAATTATATCATATAATTTCTCAGTTGTGAATATATGTTTGCTTTTTTGAGTCGTCACAGCTACTATATATACAGACTATCCATTACAAAAATGTCATATATTAAACAATTTTATATGTTCATCTCAATATGCAATATTGGACCATGAACAATGAAAGAAAGGGTAATTCATGAAAGTTTACACATACACAGAAGATATAACTGTTGACACATCAGGCATATCGGCAGACCCACATGATATTCTATACTTTGATATAGAGACAACCGGACTCAGCGCAGCAAGATCAGATCTGTATCTCATAGGATATGGGTATCTTGAGGATGATCACTTTAACACAGTTCTCCTATTCAACGACGACGGAAAATCAGAACCTGAGATGCTGCAGACATTTCAGGATAAACTCAGTTCATTTGGTACTCTTGTCTCATACAACGGCGACACATTTGACATTCCATACATGAAGACAAAATATGATCAATTTGATGTTGCTACAACCATTGATACCATACGAAGTTTTGACATATACAAGATAACCCGCAAATACAAAAAGCTTTTTAATCTGTCTTCCATGAAACAGGTGGATGTGGAAGATCTGACAGGATTTGCACGCTGCTCCTTCATATCCGGAGGAAAACTCATCGAAGCTTACAAATCCTATCTGAAATACCCTTCAAAAACGCTGCTGTCAGATATGCTCACGCACAACCACGACGACATCAGAGGACTTATAAGCATATCCGAATTTGCAAATATGCCATATATAACATCTGAAGCAAAAATTCGGGATGTGATAATAAACACTGATTCTCTCACATACATATGCAATGTGAAAAAGCTTCCATGCCGAATAACCTATTCAGATAAGAACAATAACCGTATAATGCTAAACGCACATGACACTGAATTACGCCTGACTGTGAGCAGAACAAAGGATACGCTGAAATACTATTTCAAAGATTATAAAAATTACTTTTATCTTCCACTTGAAGATATGGCTATACATAAATCAACAGCCATATACGTGGATAACGACCACAAGGAGAAAGCCACCAAAGACACCGCCTATGTCAAAAAAAGAGCGATATATCTTCCGTCTCCCGCCAAATGCAGTGACAAAATGTTCTTCAAGGGCGACAGGTATGGTGAAAGATTCATTGAGGAGACAGAGGCTTTGTCTTCTATATGTGACACATCAAATGCGTATATAAAGTCAATTCTCAGTGAGATCCTCCCTGAATGTAAGAAACAGGTGTAGACATGGATATATACCGGCTCAGATACAGAAATGCCAGACAAAATGCCACACACGCCCTGATACAAAAGTGCCAGGCCAAGGGCCACATATACCAAAATTGTACAACCAAAAAGAGAGCAACTTTCGTTGCTCTCTTTTCATATATCATATACTGATAACTATATCATATCAGAGTTGTATTACTCCTCTACATCCTCAGCTACATCATCTGCATCCTCTGGTACTGGAAGTAATGCCTTTACACTAAGGCTAATCTTCTTATCTGCTGCATTACATTCAACTACAACAGCCTCAACTGTATCGCCTACCTTGTAAACATCTTCTGGCTTATTAACATGCTCATATGAAATCTGTGATACATGAAGAAGTGCATCAACTCCTGGCTCAAGCTCAATGAAAGCACCAAAATCAGCCATTCTTGCAACTTTTCCTGTAACTACTGTTCCAGGTGCATACTTCTCGTCTGCATTAAGCCATGGATTTGTATCCTCAAATTTGAGGCTGAGGGCAATCTTATCACCATCAATATTCTTGATGAATGCCTTTACTGTATCGCCAACCTTGAGTACAGACTTAGGATCATCAACTCTACCCCATGACATCTCTGAAATATGAAGAAGTCCATCTGCACCACCGAGATCGATGAATGCACCAAAGCTTGTTACATTCTTTACAACACCCTCAACTGTCATTCCAACTTCTATTCTATCGAATAACTCCTTAGCAGCCTCAGCCTTTCTTGCAACTATAATCTGCTTTCTGTTACCTATGATTCTTCTCTTCTTTGGCTGGTACTCAGTAAGTACAAACTCAATATCCTGATCAAGGTACTTGTCAAGATTCTTCTCATATGTATCTGACACAAGACTTGCAGGTATGAATACTCTTGTCTCATCATACATAACATTGAGACCACCGCTGACAACCTGGAAAACCTTACCTGTAAGGATCTCACCTGACTCAAGAGCTGCCTCAAGCTTCTCATTTACCTTCTCTGCTGCTACTCTCTTGTATGAAAGAAGAACAGAACCCTCACCATCGTTTGTCTTTACAACTTTAGCTGTGATAGTGTCACCTACATGTACAAGCTCTGTAAGGTCAGCATTAGGTGTGTTGGTATACTCATTTCTTGGAATAATTCCATCTGACTTGTAGCTGATATCTACCAGTATCTCGTCTGGCTTAACATCGATAACTCTACCTTCAACTATCTCTCCTGTCTTGATTGAGACCCTGCTCTCATCATTCTCCAATAATTCTGCAAAATTCATCTCGTCCATCCTACCATGAACCTCCTTAATAATATTGTTTGGGGTAGATGCCCCAGCTGTAATACCTACCCTACTAACGGATTCAAAAGTAGTCAAATCCAAATCAACGAGTGTCTGTATATAGTAAGTATTCTCACATTCTTTTTTACTAATCTCAAATAACTTCTGAGTATTAGAACTATTTCGACCACCTATAACAATCATGGCATCTACCTTTGATGCAATCTCCTTCGCCTCCCTTTGGCGCACGGATGTAGCATTACAGATAGTCTTATAAGCAGTAACATTATACAATTTATTTCGAATAATATCAACAATATTATTAAATTTTCTATAATTAAAAGTTGTCTGGCTTACTATTGATATATTCTCTTCCCTGCTGTAACTGCCATCCAGGCATTTCTGGGTGAAAATTTCAGCCTCTTCCTCAGAACCTATGACCACCGGCCTGCTCACGCACCAGCCCATGATTCCTCTTACCTCAGGATGATTTTCATCACCCACTATCACTATGGTATGACCATCCTCGCTCTTGTCTCGGACAATGTTATGGATCTTCTTGACAAATGGACATGTAGCATCTATCACAATGTTTCCATTAGACTCCAGAATATCATATACCTTCTTTTCTGCGCCATGAGATCTGATGATCACCTTGCTGTCTCTTATATCTGACAGTTCATCATCCTCAATCACCTTAACTCCATGTCTTGACAAATCTCCAACAACTTCCTCATTGTGTATGATCTGTCCGTAAGTATACACCCGGCCTTTATCATCAGCATGTTCATACGCCGTATCCACAGCCCTCTGTACACCGAAACAAAATCCTGCCGTCTTTGCCAATATAATCTCCATATTCAAACCACCTATATTATATACTATCTTCTCTCTTTTGCAAGTCGTATGATAGTTTCTGCAACTTCATCTATCCCCATCAATGAACTGTCCACCAAAACTGCGTCCCTTGCCATTCTAAGAGGTGCTATCTTGCGTTCCATATCCTGTTTATCTCTCAAAGCAATATCTTTCTCTATCTTCGCAAGGTCAGCTCCGATCTCACCTTTTCCGACAAGTTCATCATAACGTCTCTTTGCCCTGACTGCAATTGACGCTGTAAGGTATATCTTGAGCTTAGCATTTGGCAGGATATTTGTTCCTATATCCCTGCCATCCATGACAACATCATTCGTCTCTGCCAGATTTCTCTGCAGTGACAGCAGTTTTTCTCTGACACAAGGCAGTGCCGATGCCTTTGACGCCATATTGCCAACCTCTTCCGTACGGAGTTTCCCAGTTACATTCTCTCCGTTCAGGTATAACATCTGAACATCGTTCTCATACCTGATCTCGACAGTTATATCTGAAATACTGTCTGCGACAATCTTCTCATTCTCAGGAGATATGCCGTGCTCTGTAAGATACACAGCTATAGCTCTATACATAGCTCCCGTATCCACATATATAAATCCAAGTTCCCTTGCAACCATCTTAGCGATCGTGCTCTTTCCTGCCCCTGCAGGACCATCTATCGCAATATTCATAACAACCTCCATTTTTAATAAAAATACATCCGTTCAATTCTCTCCTACGTAAATCATGTATATCATATACTTTCTGAAGCTGAAAGTCCAGCCAGATACCCCGTAGACCACGCTATCTGCAGGTTAAATCCACCGGTTAAAGCGTCAAGGTCAAGAACCTCTCCGGCAAAATACAGCCCATCCACCATCTTGGATTCCATGGTTGATGGATTGACTTCCTTAACATTCACCCCACCCTTTGTTATGATAGCCTCATCATATCCTCTGAGTCCGGAAAATGTCAGATCGAAATGCTTTAATATATCTACAAGTTCCATGCGTTCCTCGCGTGTCACTGAATTTACTTTTTTATAGGGGTATATCCCTGATCTCTCAACCACCACGTCTATCATCTTAACCGGAAGAAGATCTCCAAGCGAGTTTCTGAAATCCTTATTTGCATACTTCTTGAAATCCTTCTGTATCCTCTGATCCAGCATGTCTTTGTCCATGGCCGGTTTTAGGTCAATATACAGCTCTATATCTTTATCCAGATACCTGTGTATATATGCTGATGCCTTGATGACAAGAGGTCCGCTTATTCCAAAATGTGTAAACAGCATCTCTCCCTGTTCATCAAACACCCTCTTTTTACCGCATGAGATATGCAGTGCAACATTCTTCAGGGACAATCCCATCATATCCCTGCAACATTTCTCTTCTATTTCAAAAGGAACAAGTGACGGCTCAGTTTTTTTGATCGTATGACCGCATTTCTGTGCGAATTTATATCCATCTCCCGTAGACCCGGTAAGAGGATAAGATATTCCACCTGTTGCGACAATAACCGCATCACATTCTAAGTATGATGTACCATTCTCATTTTTCTTTTTGTACGTCACCCCTGTCACACGTCCATCTTCGGTACATACAGATGTAACTATAGTCTCCAGCATGAGATGAATATTGTGATTTCTGTTTATAAGTGTCTTTAGCGCACCTATAATATCAGAGGAATGGTCGCTCACAGGAAACACCCTGTCGCCGCGCTCTATTTTAAGAGGGCAGGCGGCCTTCTCGAAAAATTCCATAACCTGCTGATTATCAAATGAATAAAATGAGCTGTACATAAATTTGCTGTTTGTTATCACCGAATTGAAAAACATATCAGCATCACCGGCATTTGTAACATTACACCTGCCTTTACCTGTTATAAAGAGCTTTTTTCCAATTCTTTCATTTTTTTCTAAAATATATACTTCTTCATGTTTACCGGCTGTGAGTGCCGCCATAAGTCCTGCGGCGCCGCCTCCAATAACAACTATTTTCTTTGCCATAATATCTCCATATCAGATAAACCATACACGCTCGCCGCGAAGCGCCTCACATGCGTGTGCTCAATTTAGATTGTGACATATAACAAAACAGGCAGAGACCCCGCTCACGGAGCTCCGCCTATTTCTTGTGCAGTACAGACGCCGGATTTCATGACAGAGATCCTGATCTTCTGCGTTATATATTTTCTTGATTATACCGGATAAGCTGTGCTCTCCTTGTCAACAAGTGACACATCTACCTTCTTCTGCTGAGCTTCTCTGTACTTGAAGAAGTCTGTAGCAACCTGTGGGAACAGTGCATATGTGAGCACATCCTCATCCTGCTGCTTATACTGGATCATCTCCTTCTCAATCTTACCAAGCTCGTTCTCAAGAAGATCTGCAGGACGGCATGTAATCTGCTCCTCATCGCCGATAACCTTCTTCTTAACCTCTGGATCAACAGGCTTTACTGACTGACCATACTCGCCACGTACAAGTGCCTTTGACTCCTTTGTACACATCTTGTATCTCTCGCCTGTTACAACGTTGAGAACAGCCTGTGTACCAACGATCTGGCTTGAAGGTGTAACAAGAGGTGGCTCACCATAGTCCTTACGAACCCTAGGAACTTCCTCAAGAACTGCCTCAAACTTATCCTCTGCACCCATCTCCTTGAGCTGTGATACGAGGTTTGAAAGCATTCCACCAGGTACCTGGTAGAGAAGTGTCTTAACATTAACTCCAAGAACCTTTGGATTTAAGAGACCGCTTGCAATCCACTCTTCTCTGAGTGGTCTGAAGTAATCTGCGATCTCAGCAAGAAGCTTCTGATCAAGGCCTGGATCATACTCTGTTCCCTCAAATGTCTTGGCCATAACCTCTGTTGCAGGCTGTGATGTACCAAGTGCAAGAGGTGAAATTGCTGTATCGATGACATCACATCCAGCCTCTACAGCCTTGAGATATGTCATTGAAGCAACACCTGATGTGTAATGTGTATGAAGCTGAATTGGAAGGCTTGAACCATCCTTGAGTGCCTGTACAAGCTCTGTAGCCTTATTTGGAACAAGAAGTCCGGCCATATCCTTGATACAGATTGAATCTGCTCCCATATCCTCGATTCTCTTTGCCATATCCTTCCAGTAATCCAGAGTATATGCATCACCGAGTGTATATGAAAGAGCTACCTGGGCATGTCCACCCTCTTTGTTACAAGCCTTAACTGATGTCTGAAGGTTTCTAAGATCGTTCAGACAGTCAAATATTCTGATGATATCAATACCATTTGCGATTGACTTCTGTACGAAATACTCTACAACATCATCTGCATAATGACGGTATCCGAGGATATTCTGTCCTCTGAAGAGCATCTGCAGCTTTGTATTCTTGAATCCATCTCTGAGCTTTCTGAGTCTCTCCCATGGATCCTCCTTAAGGAATCTGAGTGATGCATCAAATGTTGCACCGCCCCAGCACTCTACTGAATGATAACCAACCTTGTCCATCTTGTCGATGATAGGAAGCATCTGCTCGGTTGTCATACGAGTAGCTATAAGTGACTGATGTGCATCACGCAGTACGGTTTCCGTAATCTTTATCGGTTTCTTATCTGCCATTTTATCGTCCTCCTATAATTATATAAATTCTGATTAAATTCCAAATATTGCAAGGAATGTACCTGCAGCTACGGCTGTACCGATAACACCTGCAACGTTTGGTCCCATAGCGTTCATCAGAAGGAAGTTTGTAGGATCATACTGTGATCCAACCTTCTGTGAAACTCTGGCTGCCATTGGAACGGCTGATACACCAGCTGAACCGATAAGCGGATTAACCTTACCCTTTGTCGCCCAACACATGAGCTTACCGAAGAGAACTCCGGCTGCTGTACCAACTGCGAATGCGACAAGACCAAGGAATACTATCTTAAGTGTACTCATCTTAAGGAATGCCTCTGCACTTGTAGATGCACCTACTGAAGTACCAAGTAAGATAACAACGATATACATAAGAGCGTTTGAAGCTGTCTCTGTGAGCTGCTTAACAACGCCACACTCTCTGAAGAGGTTACCAAGCATCAGCATACCTACAAGTGGAGCTGTTGTTGGAAGGATAAGAACTACCACAAGTGTAACAATGATAGGGAAGAGTATCTTCTCGATCTTGGTTACAGGTCTGAGCTGTGGCATTCTTACAAGTCTCTCCTTCTTTGTTGTGAGAGCCTTCATGATAGGTGGCTGTATAACAGGTACAAGTGACATATATGAATATGCCGCAACTGCTATAGGTCCGAGAAGTGTTCCACCCATGCCGAGCTTACCGGCAAGGTAGATAGATGTAGGACCATCAGCACCACCGATGATTGATATAGCTGCAGCCTCTTTACCATTGAATCCCATAAGGAATGCAAGGAAGTAAGCTGTATAAATACCGAACTGAGCTGCTGCGCCAAGCAGGAAGCTCTTTGGATTCGCAATAAGCGGACCAAAGTCTGTCATGGCACCGACACCCATGAATATAAGTGAAGGTAAAATACTCCACTCATCAAGCAGGTAAAAATAATGTAACAAGCCACCATCTGCCATAATATCTGGGAACATGTTTACAAGAAACATACCAAATGAGATAGGGACAAGAAGAAGTGGCTCAAAGCCCTTTCCGATTGCAAGATACATGAATACGAACGCTATAAGTATCATAACGTAGTTCTTCCAGTCAAGGCTTGCAAAACCGGTCTGATTAGCTAAATTTGTCAAAACGTCAACTATTGTGCTGCCCATTTAGTTGTTTCCTCCTATAAGATTTATTCGGATCTCGCTATCAAGATCCTGTGTACAGTTCATGTCACTAAGCAAATTAGTTGAGAGTTGCAAGTGTATCGCCTGACTCAACCATAGCGCCTACTGTAACATCGATGCTTGCGATTGTACCATCTTCTGGAGCAACAACTTCGTTTTCCATCTTCATAGCCTCAAGGATAAGGATAACCTGACCCTTCTTTACTGAATCGCCAACATTTGCCTTGACTGCAAGGATCTTTCCTGGCATAGGTGATGAAACCTTGATGCTTCCTGCACCGCCTGCTGGTGCTGCTGGAGCTGCTGGTGCTGGAGCTGCTGCTGGTGCAGATACTGCAACTGGTGCTGGAGCTGCTGCAACTGGAGCTGCTGCGCCGCCTGCTAATTCTTCAACTGTTACATCGTATGATGTTCCGTTTACTGTGATTCTATAATTCTTCATAACAATTATCCTCCTGATTTATTATCTCTTATTCTTTCTTCTTGGTCTTACAACCAGTTTATCGTTACTTGGATAGTTTACACGAACTCTTGTGTTGCCGCCCTGTGCTGCCATGACAGCTGCTGATATAACAGCCACAAGTTCACTGTCATTCATAGCGCTCTCTCCTGTCGCGGTGTTTACGATATCCACAATTCCGGCAGCTGGAGCAGGCATTCTCATGGTTGGTGTGTCATCTTCGTCATCCGCAGCTGCTGTATTTACAGCTTCCTGGGCTTTCTTTGCCTTTTCAGCTTTCTTCTTCTCTCTTGTCTCCTTATCCAAAAGAGCTGGAACATACTTGAGAAGTGAGATGATGAATGAGATAAATATAAGTGCTATGAATACGATACCCATACCGATAACTGTATTTGCACCGGCATCTTTCATCTTATCCTTCATCGTCTGGTTTGCTGCTACCTCGAATTCAGAAATCTTGTATGGAAATACTCCATTTGATGTGAGATAACTGTCAGCTTCCTCGTCTGAAACGCTGTTCTGAGTCATATACATGTACTTGTTATACTCATACACAACAGAATTATCTACAAATGTTGCTTTGACAATAGCTTCTTTTTCTGCACATTCTGCATACAAGCTTATCACAACTTTGTCATCAACCTCTTCACAGTCATAATCACTCTTGAAATCTATGAACTTACCATAGTCAGCCTCAAGTGAAGAAAATACCTTTATGGCATCTATATCACTCTCTGTAAGACCTTCATCAGTTCCATTTTCAACAGCATAATTATATACCTGATCAACCTGAGTGAGACTCATCCAGCTTTTAGCATAGCTGATGGCATAATTTTTCATGTCATCCTCGTTATACTTAAAAGCAACTTTTTTGCTTGATGATGAACAGCCTGCAAGTGCGAATGTAACAGCTAACATAGAAACTATCAATAATAACTTTTTCTTTATTATCTTTTCCATTAAGTTGTCACTCCTTTATATTGTTCCGTGCTTTTTGTATGGTCTGTCCTCACTCTTAGAAAAAAGCATATCAAATGCTGCTATAACTCTCTTTCTTGTTGCATCAGGCTCGATTACATCATCAACATAACCTCTTCTTGCAGCAGATACTGCACCTGAAAGAGCATCTGTGTACTCTGCCTTCTTGTCCTTTATGAATGCAAGCTTGTCACCAGCTGCTGCGATCTCATCCTCGTACATGATCTTGACTGCCATCTCAGGATCCATAGTTCCTATAACAGCCTTTGGCCATGCAAATACCATATCAGCGCCTATTGCCTTTGAGCACATAGCTGTATAAGCTGTGCCGTAAGCCTTGTCAAGCATAACTGTTACCTTCGGAACAGTTGCGTTTGCATAAGCGTAAGTAAGCTTTGCAACTGCCTTTGATATAGTCTTCTCTTCCTTAACTGTTGCAGCAAGTCCTGCCACATTCACAAGTGTAAGTACAGGAATGTTGAATGCATCACATAACTTGACAAAATCCTCTGCCTTGTATGCACCTGCTGTTGTGAGTACATCTTTCTGATTTCCCACAACTCCGACTGTCTCACCATTCAGTCTGATGAATGCTGTGACAACGTCATCCGCAAAATCCTTCTTGAGTTCAAATACAAACTCATCATCTGTTATATCAGCTATAACAGTCTTTACATCTCCAGCCTTAGAAGCAAGATCAGGGATGATTCTGTTCACATCGTCCTCACAAAGAGCTCCATCCTTCTCATCCTCATTGTTTGATGGAAGAAGTTCTACAAGTGTTCTGACAGCTCCGAGAAGTTCAGCCTCTGTGTCATATACTGCGTCAACATTAGCTGTGTTTGCTGCTACATACTCTGCTGCAGCAGTGTCAAGTTTCTCTGTACGGTTCTCATCAAGAGTGTTCGGGCTGTTTACAAACAGCTTTGAACCTTCCTTTGTCATGAGTGTAATATCAGTCAGGTTAGGAATGATAGCTGCGCCACCACCACACATACCAAATACAGCAGTGATCTGTGGGACAACACCTGAAGCCAGTGTCTGCTTAAGGTATACCTCGCCAAATGCGTTAAGTGCATCAGTTGCCTCCTGAAGTCTCAGTCCGGCACAATCAATCAGCCCGATAACTGGAGCACCCATCTTCATAGCCATATCATAAAGGTTTGCAATCTTCTTTGCGTGCATCTCGCCGATAGAACCGCCGAGTACCTTTGCGTCCTGGCTGTAAACATAAACTAAATTGCCATCGATAACACCATATCCGGTTATAACACCGTCTTTTGGAGTATCCTTGTCCTGAATGTTGAAATCTGTATTTCTAGCAGTTACATATGCGCCGATTTCAACAAAACTTGAGTCATCAAGTAACATAGAAATTCTGTCACTCGCTGACAAGCTTGGTGTGTTGCTCATTTTTAGCCCTCCGTTTAATTTATTTTAGGACATATATAGTCCAATTTTCGCCGAGTATAATTGTAAAGCCTTTGACGCCATATTTCAAGTAAAAAAGGGAATTTTGAACAAAGTTTGAGCATGACGCTCCTGCTCTACATATACTCATTTATACATCAAAGGGGGATATGTGTACCCTGTTATCTTCTCACATAACAGTATACCCCAAATCCCCCATTGAATTCTTACCATTATATAATTTTGTATGATCAGTCTTTTAATACAGCTTTGTTGTGAACCAGATAATCAAGCAGCGATACTATTGTGAGAACAAGTGCGAGATATATAAGCACCTGATCTATCACATAAAAGACTTTTCCCCCGAGATCCGCTACAAGAAAACATACCATGATCATCTGTACCGTTGTCTTAATCTTACCAGACCATCCGGCAGCAATGACAACCCCTTTTTCTGCTGCGACAAGCCTGAAACCACTGATTATGAAATCTCTTGCTATTATGACTATCACTATCCATGCAGGCATACGTCCAATGTCAGACAAAGCAATAAGTGCCGAACACACAAGAAGCTTGTCTGCCAATGGATCCATAAACTTTCCAAAATTGGTGACAAGATTGTATTTTCTTGCAATCTTTCCGTCCAGCATGTCAGTAAGTGATGCCGCTATGAATACTCCAAGTGCCACCCATTTGAACCATCCAAAGTCATGGCCTTCCATCACAGACATATACAAAAACACAAGAAAGAACGGAATCATTATAGCCCTAAGTATTGTAAGTTTGTTTGGTAAATTCATTCTACAATCACTCCTGTTAAATCATATTCATTGCCCTCAGTTATCTTCACATCAACATATGTGCCGGACATGAGCTCGTATGGGGCACTGACAAAAACTATTCCGTCAACACCAGGAGCATCCCTGTATGTCCTTCCCACATACACATCATCATCAGAGAGATAACCCTCTATAAGGACTTTCATGACAGTTCCAACAAATTCCTGATTCTTCTCATAGGAAATCTCCTGCTGAAGCTCCATAATCTCGTCACGCCACTTTTCTGCGACAGCCTCATCCACCTGATCCGGATATGACGCCGCAGGTGTTCCTTCCTCTGGAGAATAAGTAAAAACTCCAAGTCTGTCAAATTCACACTGATCTACAAAATCTACAAGTCCATTATGCTGTTCCTGAGTCTCTCCCGGAAATCCCGATATCAACGTAGTACGTATCGCGATGTCCGGCATGGCAGATCTTAATCTGCCAACCAGTTCTACTATATCCTCGCGGCTCGTTCTTCTGCCCATGCGCTTTAATATAGCGTTTTCTGAGTGCTGAATTGGTATGTCTATATAATGACATATCTTCGGATTGGCAGCCATAGTTTCTATCAGATCATCTGTGATCTCCTCAGGATAGCAATAAAGCAGTCTTATCCACTCAATTCCATCTATATCACTTAGTTTTGTAAGAAGCTCGGGGAGTCTCTTTTCACCATACAGGTCAATGCCATAAAGTGTTGTCTCCTGAGCTACAAGAACAAGTTCTTTTATGCCGTCATCAGCAAGCCTTCTGGCCGAGTCCAGCAGGCTGTCCATCGGAACGCTTCGATACCGGCCTCTTATGTGAGGTATTATACAATAGGTGCACATCTTATTACAACCCTCAGCAATCTTAAGATATGCCATGGATGCCGTGGTCGTGACAATCCGTTCACGAACAGGAGCCGGTGTGTAATCTATATCATCCACGATAGCTTCCTCATCTGTGCCTATAGCCTCAACTATCTTATCAAAATTAGTTGCACCAATTATCACATCAATTTCCGGGAGTTCTGTCATAATCTCATCTTTGTATCTTTGAGACAGACAACCTGCAACTATAAGCTTCTTCAGTTTACCAGTCTTCTTGAGCTCCCCCATCTCTATGATCGTGTTAATGCTCTCCTCTTTTGCATCCTTAATAAATGCACATGTATTCACCACAACAACGTCAGCTTCCGTCTCATCATTTGTGATCTGATGTCCCGCTTTATTTAAAAGTCCAAGCATGACTTCGCTGTCTACAAGATTCTTGTCACATCCCAGTGATATAAGTAATACTTTCATCTGTTCTCCAATAAAAAGTTATTCTAGTTAATATTGATTGATTCGACACAGTTCGACATGAGCATTGCTATAGTCATAGGACCGACTCCGCCTGGCACCGGTGTGATCGCACCGGCAACTTCTTTCGCTGAATCAAAATCCACATCTCCGCAAAGCCTGTTGTTTTCGTCTCTGTGAATTCCTACATCAATGACTGTTGCTCCCTCTTTGATATAGGAAGCATCTACCATCTTTGGTCTTCCTACCGCAACCACGAGAATATCAGCGCGTCTGCACACTTCCTTTAGATCTTTTGTCCTGGAATGACACACTGTAACAGTTCCGTTCTCACGGAGCAGCAACATACTCATAGGCTTGCCCACGATATTGCTTCTGCCAAGAACAACACATTCTTTCCCCTCTATTTCTATTCCCGATCTCTTTATAAGCTGTATAACGCCCGCCGGAGTACATGATACAAATCCTGGCTGGCCAATACTGAGCGCACCAACACTCATAGGATGGAAACCATCTACGTCCTTCTTAGGTGATATGGTCTTTATGACCTTATCTTCATCTATATGATCCGGAAGAGGAAGCTGAACAAGTATTCCATTAACCTTGTCATCAGCATTGAGCTTCTCTATAAGTGCGAGAAGTTCTTCCTCTGTGGTCTTCTCTGGAAGCTCATAAGACAATGAACCTATGCCTATATATTCACAGGCTTTTTTCTTGTTTCCCACATATACAGACGATGCAGGATCATTTCCAACCTGAATAACTGCAAGGCATATCTCCACGCCCTCAGCCTTAAGTTCAGCAACCTTATCTTTAAGCTCGTCCTTTATCTGTTTTGATATAGCCTTACCATCTATAAGTTTATACATATATCTGTCCTCCTGAAACATTGAATGCCAGTCATTATAATTGTCATCAAAAAACTGACCCATTCAACATTTAATTATCTGTCTATAACCTGCTCAAATCAAGAATATCCACAACATTAGAACAATCCGACAATCTTGCCATTATCATCTACATAAATTCTCTCTGCTGCAGGGGACTTTGGAAGTCCTGGCATAGTCATTATAGTTCCGGTAATTGCAACTACAAAGCCTGCTCCTGCGCTCACATATACCTCACGGATATTTATATCGAATCCTGTAGGTCTTCCAAGCTTCTTTGGATCATCGGACAGCGAATACTGGTTCTTTGCCATACATACAGGGAAATTACCAAATCCCATCTCTTCTATCTTAGCAATGGCCTTGCTTGCCTCATCACTATATGTTACGCCATCTGCACCATATATCTCTGTTGCTATGCAATTGATCTTATCTTTTATTGAAAGGCTGTCATCGTAGAGCACCTTGAAGTTACTCTTCTTGTTCTCCAGTGTGTTAAGCACTGCATTTGCAAGGTCTATACCGCCCTTGCCGCCCTGCTCCCATACATTTGCAAGGGCAAAATCACAGTCTCTATCCTCACAAAACTTCTTGACATAGTCAAGCTCTGCCTGGCTGTCTGTGACAAATCTATTCAGGGTTACAACAACAGGAACACCATACTTCTGAAGATTTTCAATATGCTTCTCAAGGTTTACTATACCAGCCTTAAGCGCGTCGAGATTCTCCTCTCCGAGATCTGCCTTTGCAACTCCGCCATTGTACTTGAGGGCTCTTACTGTGGCAACCAGAACCACCGCATCCGGCTTAAGGTTGTTCATACGGCACTTGATATCGAAGAACTTCTCAGCTCCAAGATCTGCGCCAAATCCAGCCTCTGTTATTACATAATCTGCAAGCTTTAACGCTGTCTTTGTAGCCATCACACTGTTACATCCATGTGCTATATTAGCAAATGGCCCGCCGTGTACGATAGCCGGTGTATGCTCAAGTGTCTGGATAAGGTTTGGCTTGATGGCATCCTTTAAGAGCGCTGCCATAGCTCCAACAGCCTTGAGATCAGCCGCCGTTACAGGCTCATTGTCCATATTGTATGCAACGATTATTCTGCCAAGTCTATCCTGAAGATCCTTCATGTCGCTTGCAAGACAGAGAATAGCCATGATCTCCGATGCAACTGTAATGACAAATCCATCCTCTCTAGGTACTCCATCAACGCGCTTTCCAAGTCCGACAACTGTGTGTCTGAGAACTCTGTCGTTCATGTCCAAACATCTTTTGAACACGATTCTGTTCACATCTATCTTAAGTGCATTTCCCTGCTGGATATGGTTATCCATCATGGCCGCAAGAAGATTGTTCGCAGATGTTATAGCATGAAAATCTCCTGTAAAGTGAAGGTTGAGATCCTCCATAGGTACCACCTGTGCATATCCGCCTCCGGCAGCACCACCCTTGATTCCGAAACAAGGTCCAAGTGATGGCTCACGAAGTGCGATAACCGCCTTCTTTCCAAGCTGTCCCATGGCCTCACCAAGGCCTACGGTGATGGTTGTCTTTCCCTCTCCTGCCGGAGTTGGGTTGATGGCTGTCACGAGGATAAGCTTTCCATTCTCGTTGCCCTCAACTTTCTTTATAAGCTCATCAGAAAGTTTTGCCTTATATTTTCCATACATGTCAAGGTCATCCTCTGATATGCCAAGTTTTGCAGCAACCTCCCTTATGTGCTTCATCTCAGCCTTCTGTGCAATTTCAATGTCTGTCATCATAGCTCTTATCCTCCGCTTTTTATAAATTATTGTCTATATATTCATCGAACTGTTCCTGGCTCATCAGAATCTTTCTGGCCTTTGTTCCCTCCTCCGGGCCAACAACTCCGGCAGCCATGAGCTGATCCATTATCCTGGCAGCCCTGTTAAATCCTATCTTGAACGTTCTCTGAAGCATACCTATCGAAGCTTTTTCTTTCTCGATAATAAATCTTCCGGCTTCTACGAAATATTCATCTCTGTCATTTGCAGAAGTTCCACCTATAGCTGTCGCCCCGCCTGAATCAGTGCTTGATATCGACTTGGCAACATCGTCGTCATATGTACCTACGCCATTACTCTTTTTGAGGAAATCTACCACTGCAGTAACCTCATCATCTGATACAAACGCTCCCTGAACTCTTACCGGTTTCGGATATCCCGTAGGATAAAACAGCATGTCTCCCTTTCCAAGGAGCTTCTCTGCACCCACCATATCAAGTATAGTTCGCGAATCAACTCCCGAAGACACAGCGAATGCTATACGTGATGGCACATTTGCTTTTATGAGTCCTGTTATGACATCGACAGATGGTCGCTGGGTTGCTATAACAAGATGTATACCGGCTGCTCTCGCAAGCTGTGAAAGTCTGACTATAGCATCCTCAACCTCGCCATGGGCTACCATCATAAGGTCTGCAAGCTCATCCACAATAACCACGATCTGTGGCATCTTTGTAAGCTTCTGGCCGTCCGCCCCAGCGATCACAGCGCTCTCAACTTTGTCATTATATCCCTGTATATTACGCACACTGTGCTCAGCAAAAAGCTGATATCTTCTTGTCATCTCCACAACAGCCCAGTTTAATGCTCCAGCTGCTTTCTTGGGATCAGTTACAACAGGGATCAACAAGTGTGGTATTCCATTGTAACAGGCAAGCTCCACCATCTTAGGATCGATCATGATAAGCTTAACTTCCTCAGGTGTAGCCTTATACAGAATACTCATAATAAGGGTGTTTATACACACCGATTTTCCGGAGCCTGTGGCACCCGCTATCAAAAGATGCGGCATCTTTGCTATATCAGTGGCTATTACCTGACCACTTATATCCTTTCCAACCGCAAATGCTACTTTTGACTTAAGATTCTTGAAATTATCCGACTCTATGAGCTCCCTGAATGCAACTATTGAATTCTCCTTGTTCGGAACTTCTATTCCGATTGCCGCCTTGCCAGGTATAGGAGCCTCTATACGTATATCTGCAGCTGCAAGATTAAGCTTGATATCATCGGCAAGATTTAGTATCTTGCTGACCTTCACTCCCTGTTCAGGCTGCATTTCAAATCTGGTAACAGCAGGACCACAGCTATAGTTTGTTATAGTGACATTTACACCAAATGTCTCAAGAGTCTTTTTGAGCTTAACAGCAGTCTCCCTCACGTGTGCATCTCTATTGGAATTATTATGCTTCGGCGGTTGGCTTAGAAGACTCGCCGTAGGGAATCTATATTTTCTGCCCTCCTGATATGTCTTTGCCGAGTTATTATCTATAACAGATTTTTTTACTGTACTGCTTCCGCCAGACGTTTTCTGTCCTGAGCTCTGCTCAGCAAACGCCGAATCATACAGAGGGTTGTAATCCGACACACTCTCAGGGTGCATGTTGCCATTCACAGCACCTGCAAGTACATCCTCATCGGATCCCGCAGATATCTCATTCGCAGCTGGCATGGCATTCACAAACTGACCATCAATCACAGGCTTTACTTCATTGTCAGAGTTCATCCTGTATCCTTTATGTACAGGCTTTCCATCTCTCGTCTCAGACTTCACAGGTTCAATATAATGTGACTCACTCATTGTCTCATCCTCAACCTGTATCGGATTGAGAAATTCATCACTGTCAGCCATGACAATCTTTTCTATATCATTGTTAAACTCATCATACGAACCCTGTTCTGAATAGTTGTCTGATTCGTCTGCCTTAAGTTCATGCACATCCTGATTGTAGAAAAAGTCCCTAGGCACATCATTCACCTGTGTAGAAGAAATATCTTCTTTTGGGGCTTTTCTGCCACCATGCAACTGACGATCAGCACTGCTTTTCTTACTTTCATACACATTCAGATTTGCCATGGATGGCTTCGCCCGTCTTTCATCATCAAGATTTCCAGCTTCTTCAGTCTCATTACGTAATCTTCGCTTATGCCCTGGCTGTCTCCTGTCGGCAACAGCAGTCTCTCTTAAAGCGTATTCTTCGTCTTCATCTTCATAGCTGTAATCTTTTTTGAATGACAAGGCAATTTTCTTTAGCTCATCTATCACAGATATCTCAGTTATCAAAATAAACATGATAACAGCCAGAATAAACATGATAATACATGCTCCCGGGACGCCGAGAAGCGTTCTGACAGCAAAGAAAATGCCTCCGCATATGACTCCTCCGCCCGCACGATTCTTATATCCATCCATATACAAAGCTTTTACAGACTCATAATCAGTAGAGTATATTGCCTGGAACAGCATGGACACCAGTATCATCACCACGCCGAAATATATTACTTTTTTTGCAATCTTTCTATTAAAGTCGTTCGATATAAGATACGCCGCTGAAACAAACAGATACACAGGGAATACATACTCACTGAAACCTATGATCCCAAAGAAAAATCCAGATATCGTATTACCCACAATTCCACATATTCGGAAATTTGCAAGAAGTAAAAACAGCGAGAATGCAAAGAGCACTATCAATATAACCTCACTTCTGAGCTGCTTCTGTCTTGCAGCCTCAGCCTCTCTGGCTTTTCTCTCCATCGCAGCCTTTGAACGTGCTGAGGATCCGGAGCGACCTGAATTCTTTGATCTCGCCGCAGATCCGGATCGTCCTGAAGCCTTTGGTCTTGCTGCAGATCCAGAACGGCCCGAAGCTTTTGACCCTTTTGTAGATTTTGCACCTGCTTTACCTGATGAAGTTTTTGTTTTTGACTTTTTATTTTCAGAAGCCATACTATACCTCTTCTTCCATTCATCCTCAAAATGTTGACATCCTATGAATTTTACTATCATTTAATCAATTAATCAAGTCATAGAGTCTTTTTATAGCATCTGCCATACCTCCCACCTCATCTATGATACCGGCTTCAACAGCCTGTTTTCCCACCAACACAGAGCCAATATCCTTCGCAAGTTCCTTTGTATTGAACATATATCCCTCAAACTCGTTTCTGCCCACCTCAGAATGCGATACAGTAAAATCTATGATTCTCTGCTGCATCTTTTCTATATATTCAAAATTCTGTTTCACCCCGAGAACTGCAGAACTTATCCTTATTGGGTGTACGACCATTGTTGCTGTAGGAGCTATAAATGATACATCCGACGCAGTTGCCAGAGGAACACCTATTGAATGTCCTCCACCAAGCACAAGAGTTACAACCGGCTTGCTGAGGCTCGCAAACATTTCAGATATTGCAAGTCCAGATTCGACATCTCCGCCCACTGTATTTATCAGAACAAGAACCCCTCTGATATCAGGACAGACTTCTGCCTGTGCAATAACCGGCAAAATTTCTTCATAACTTGTACTTTTTACACCTGATGGAAGTTTTTCATGTCCCTCTATCTCTCCGTATACACCACAAAGCAAAATAAATCCAGGCTTACACGGAATATTCATTATATGGCAGCCCCCACATAATTTTATCTGTTCAGATATGCTAATTCCTTTAGCAGCACAATTGTTTTCATTTGCACTGTTTGCAGCGTACCTGCTCTCTGAATCACTCTTATTACACATATCGTTATCATTACATCCTGCATTTTTCTTATATTCCATAACACACTCCCACAAAAAACAAATACGAAGAGCTATAAAAACTCTTCGTATTTATTAATATGAAATATATATGATTTTATACAACTAAATCAGATTACACATTATGTCATTACATAACAAGCACAATCTCATTTGTATCCTCAAGCGCACTCGCAGGGATGTAATTTGAATTCATTGCCTTTCCGTTGAGTGTAAGACTCTGGAAGCCACTCTCATGTCCATCAGGATTCTGTACCTTAATCGAGAGCTTCTTACCCCTGAACATCTTCTCGATCTCAAACTCCTTCCAGTCTGATGGAACTGAAGGTGCGATCTTGATTCCTCCAAAATCAGGTCTCATACCCATGATTCCCTCGACACAACCAACCATGCATGTGGACGCTGTACCTGTGAGCCAATGTACATGAGCACGTCCCTCAAATGGGCTTCCCACAGACTCTGTGAACTGTCCGTGGCAATATGGTTCAAGTTTTCTAATCTCTGCCTTATCGTTCATAGATGCAGGTGAACTCTCGTTGAAATACTCAAACGCCCTGTTTCCATGTCCCATGAGTGCCTCTGCAAGTATGATCCAGCCCTGTGGCTGTGAGAATATACCCGCATTCTCCTTTGTTCCTGCATTAAACAGAAGCATGAGCGCTCCGTCAAATGCATGCTCTCTGTATGGAGGGAACATAAGTCTCACGCCGTACTCTGTGTTCAGCTCTCTGTGGACCGACTCAAGTGCAAGCTCCGACTGCTCCCTTGTGGCAAGTCCGCTTATGACTGCCCATGACTGAGGATTCAGCCACATACTTGCCTCAGGATCGTTCTTTGAACCGATAACCTGTCCGCCTTCCTTGTATCCACGGATAAATCTGTCATCCTCCCAGCACTTCTCCTGAATGGTCACACCCATCTTATACTGAATGCTGTTGATGTAATCTATGTACTCTGTGTCATCCTTCATCTCAGCAAAATACTTGATAACTGTCATCGCATAGTAGAGCTGCATTGCAACAAATGTCGACTCGCCTCTCTTTCCAAGTCTCAGACAGTCATTCCAGTCTGCCCAAAGACCTGCAGGCATACCATTGTCGCCAAGTCTGTTCATGGAGAAATCGATTGCTCTCTTAAGATGCTCATATACTGTGCCCTTGTCCTTGTTTGCAAAAGGAATAACCTCATCAATAAAGTCTAAATTACCTGACTCAGCAATATACTTATATACAGTTGGGAACAGCCACAGCGCATCATCTGCACGGTATGCTGGATGTCCGGTCTCCTGTACATATGAAGGATCATCTGGCGTATCCTCATGTCCTGCATTGTGTGTGAACTTTACAAGCGGAAGTCCGCCGCCGTTGTCGACCTGTGCTGACAGCATGAATCTGATCTTCTCAAGAGCCATCTCAGGTGCGAGGTGAATAACACCCTGGATATCCTGAACTGTATCTCTGTATCCATAGCCGTTTCTCAGACCGCAATATGAGAATGATGCAGCTCTTGACCATATAAATGTCATGAAACACTGGTATGCATTCCATGTATTTACCATATTGTTGAATGAATCACTTGGTGTATGTACCTGGAAGTTGTTGAGCTTTGAATGCCAGTACTCTATCAGCTCATCAAGCTCCTTCTGACATGCAGCAACCGGATCTGCATATCCGGCTATTACAGCATTTGCAGCGTCATTGTCCTTCATTCCAACTATAAACGCAAAATCCTTTGACTCACCCGGCGCGAGTGTGAACTTTGTCTGAAGTCCGCCGCAGGAATTGCTGTTGTAATTGAGCTTGTTGCCAAGATCGCCATTTATAACTCCGACAGGATCACCATAACCGTGATATCTTCCAAGAAATTCCTCTTTGTCACCACAGTATGATGCTACATCACTTCCGGCAAGTGCAAAGAATCTTTTGTTGGCCTTACTGCCGTTGATCTCAGCCTTCTCAACATTCTCGTTAATGACCTGAAGGATCTTGTTATTATCCATGAAATATGTTCTTGTTATGAACAATGTATACTGGAGGTTTACCTGATCCTGCTCATAATTGCAGTCATTTGTAAACTCGCAATATCCGATTGCTGACAGATTACGAGGTCTGTCCGAATTGTTGGTAACTCTCACTTTCCATACTTCATGTGTCTTGTTAAGCGGAACATAATACAGAACCTCTGACTTGATATCAGAATACTCTGCGTACATCTTTGTATATGCCGTTCCATGGTGACACTCGCTCTTATAGACATCAAGGCTCTTACCAACCGGCTGCCATGATGCTGACCAATAATCCTTTGTGTCATCATCGCGAAGATATACATATCTTCCAGGCTGGTCAAAGCTGTTAAATATATATCTCAGTATTCTTCCGTTTGCTCCTGACTTCTCAAAGCTGTAGCCACCTGCATTGTTGGAGATTATAGCTCCATATTCCGGTGAACCGAGGTAGTTTGCCCAAGGTGCCGGTGTGTCCGGTCTGTCAATTACATACTCTTTGTGTTGTTCGTCAAAATAACCGTATTTCATATGTTCCCCCTTAATCTGTTTTAGTATTTATTTTAGTTTGTTTACATTCTGTCCATCTTTGCTCACTACAATTATTGCAGTTATTAGAATGCCCCGGAACCGGTCATATGACCGACCGGCTTCGAGACATCAGATTTACCATTATAATTATTTACTGTACGTCCTTGAGGCTCAGGCTTATTCTTCCTGCTCTCTCATCGATCTTGATGACCTTAACGTCAACCTCATCGCCAACATTTACAACATCCTCAACCTTTGCAACTCTCTTGTCTGAAAGCTTTGAGATGTGGATGAGTCCGTCCTTGTTCGGTGCAAGTGATACGATAGCTCCGCAGTCGATAACCTTAACGACCTTGCCATGATAGTTCTTGCCAACCTCAAGAGGCTCTACGATCATGTTGATCATCTCGATGGCCTTGTCCATGCCTGCCTGCTCCACGCCGCAGATAGAGATTCTTCCCTCATCATCAATATCAATCTTGACACCTGTCTCCTCGATGATAGTGTTGATAGTCTTACCTCTCTGTCCGATAACCTCACCGATCTTCTCTGGATCGATCTTGATCTGCTTGATCTTTGGTGCGAACTCATTGACTGTTGGTCTTGGAGCTGCGATAGCCGGTTTCATACATGTCTCCATGATGAAGAGTCTTGCCTCACGTGTTCTTGCGATGGCCTCCTCAACGATTGGTCTTGTAAGTCCGTGGATCTTGATATCCATCTGGATAGCTGTGATACCCTCTGTAGTACCTGTTACCTTAAAGTCCATATCTCCGAAGAAATCCTCAAGTCCCTGGATATCTGTGAGAACGATATAATCATCATCTGTATCACCTGTTACCAGTCCGCATGAGATACCAGCAACCATAGCCTTGATAGGAACACCGGCAGCCATAAGTGACATACATGATGAACATGTTGATGCCATCGATGTTGAACCATTTGACTCAAATGTCTCTGATACTGTTCTGATAGCATATGGGAACTCCTCCTCGCTTGGAAGCACTGGAAGAAGTGCTCTCTCAGCAAGTGCGCCGTGTCCGATCTCTCTACGTCCTGGTCCTCTTGAAACCTTTGTCTCTCCTACTGAGTAAGCAGGGAAGTTATAGTGGTGCATATATCTCTTTGTTGTAACATTCTCATCAAGTCCATCAACTCTCTGGATCTCAGAAAGTGGAGCAAGTGTACATACGTTACAGATCTGTGTCTGTCCTCTTGTGAACATGGCTGAACCGTGAACTCTAGGAATGATGTCAACCTCAGCAGCAAGTGGTCTGATCTGGTTGATAGCACGTCCATCAGGTCTCTTGTGATCCTTGAGGATCATCTTTCTTACTGTCTTCTTCTGATACTGGTATATAGCGTCCGGAAGTACCGCAAGCCACTCCTCGTTGTCTGCAAATGCCTCCTCAAGCTTCTCTGTGATCTGTCTGATATTCTCCTCACGGACCTGCTTCTCATCTGAGAATACAGCCTCCTCCATAGCTGCTGGAGGAACGATCTCCTTAATTGCTGCAAAAAGTTCCTCTGGAACTGCACAGCTTACATATGAATGCTTCGGCTTTCCAACCTCAGCTACTATCTCATTGATAAATGCAATGATGTCCTGGTTGATGTCGTGAGCCATATATATAGCCTCAATCATCTTAGCCTCTGGCACTATGTTTGCACCGGCCTCGATCATGATAACCTTCTGTGATGTGGATGCAACTGTGAGCTTCAGATCTCCCTCATCCCACTGCTTCTGTGTTGGGTTGATGATGAATTCTCCATCAATGAGACCTACCTGTGTCATGGCACATGGTCCGTCAAATGGAACATCTGATATACATGTTGCGATAGATGATCCGAGCATTGCAACCAGCTCTGGTCTACACTCTGGATCTACTGACATAACAAGGTTGTTGAGTGTTACGTCATTTCTATAATCCTTAGGGAAAAGAGGTCTCATAGGTCTGTCGATAACTCGTGATGTGAGGACAGCATTCTCTGATGCCTTACCCTCTCTCTTATTGAATCCCCCAGGTATCTTTCCTACTGAATATAACTTCTCCTCATACTCTACGGAAAGTGGGAAGAAATCGATTCCGTCTCTTGGCTTCTCTGAAGCTGTACATGTTGAAAGCACTGTTGTGTCACCGTACTTGATAAATGCAGCGCCATTTGCCTGAGCAGCTACTCTGCCTATATCGACTGTGAGCATTCTGCCTGCGATTTCTTTCTGGTATCTCTTGAATTCCTTACTCATCTCAAAATCTCCTTGATTATATTTATTTGTATTGTGGAAGACGTCGAAACAACTATAAAAAACACCGTGTATCGTAATATTATACCATTCGTTTATAGTCACACACGATATTCTTTATAGAAGTCTCGATATGTCATTCCACAATCTTTTAAATTTTAGCATACGAATATAAAAAATACAATATCAAACACCCATGTTTATACTGTTTGCACTCGTAAAGACTATATCTAAATAATAAAAAAGGAACCATGTGTCTCCACATGATTCCCATTATTGTTATCATATTAAGGCTCTGATAGAAATTACTTTCTAAGTCCAAGGCTCTCGATGAGCTTTCTGTATGCCTCGATATCCTTACTCTTGAGGTATGCAAGAAGGTTTCTTCTCTGACCAACCATCTTAAGAAGACCACGGTTTGAATGATGATCCTTTGGATTAGCCTTGAAGTGTCCGTTGAGATCGTTGATTCTTGCTGTAAGAAGTGCGATCTGAACCTCTGTTGAACCTGTGTCATTTGCATCCTTGCCGTACTTAGCGATAATTTCCTGCTTCTGCTCTTTTGTTATCATAATAACAATCCTCCTATAATATAATATACATGGCCGACACCGGGCAAAAGGTCTAGAGGTGTCCTTAAACTAAGTGTCAGCTGACCGTTGGTAGAATAACACATGTGTAATTATTTGTAAAGACTCTAAATACACTTTCTGTTTGTACTTTCTGTCTGTACACTTTATGTGTGCACAAAATACACATTCTGCCGGCACTCATATATATTGCTAATCTGCAATCTCATACTGTAAAAATGCATAATGCAGTCTGGTTCCCTCCTGTATATTCTCAGGAAGAAGTGCTCTTGCCACAAGCTTCGTCTCACCACCCGGCTCATTCTCATCAGCAAGATTTGCATAATCACCATCTATTGTTTTAACTATATAGTATTTTTCCATCGCTTATCTCCTTTTTATTCTAAGGCCGCTTCACAAATATCTGCTTTGTATTTTCAGATATCTGTAATGTGCCTTCCCATATCACAACAAACAGGATAATATATAATTTTTTGTATTTCAACATTCCACCTTAAAAACGCATAAAAATTTATAATTTTCAGGCAATTGCAATGTCCGATCAAAGTATCATAAAATCATGCACTCCTTCATATCCGAAAGCTACGCACTTTCACACTTTACAGTATTTTACTCAAACCTTGTTATGCCGCCTCCAAATATGCTATAATAAGCCAGCGCAGAAAAACACATGCAAGCACTGCGCAAAACGCCAAAAACTATAATGGAAAATCGTTATAAGTTATAATAATAAATAAAAAGAAATGCAACATTTGAAACGTATAACTTTCTGAAAGGAGACAGATTATGGCAGGCTCTACCATAGGAAATAAATTTACTATTACAACATGGGGTGAATCCCACGGCAAGGCACTCGGTGTGGTCGTTGACGGATGCCCAGCCGGACTTCCTCTGTGTGAGGAGGATATACAGATATTTCTTGATAGAAGAAAACCTGGTTTTTCACAGTTCTCTACACCAAGGAAAGAATCTGACACCGTAGAGATATTGTCAGGTATATTTGAGGGAAAGACAACCGGAACTCCTATTTCCATGATGGTAAGAAACACCTCACAGCGTTCAGGTGACTACGGTGATATAGCCACATATTACAGACCAGGACACGCCGACTACACATTTGATAAAAAATATGGCTTCAGAGATTACAGAGGCGGTGGACGTTCATCAGGCCGTGAAACCATAGGCAGGGTTGCTGCCGGTGCCATTGCATCCAAAATATTAAAAGAGCTCGGGATAACGATATCAACTTATGTATCATCTGTAGGCGATGTACATATAGCCAGAGACTGTTTTGACGCCGATTACATCACTAAGAACGATCTCTATATGCCAGATCCTGGTGCTTACGAAAAGGCATCTGTCCTTCTCTCTGACTGTATGGCAGAAAACGACTCTATAGGATCAAGTGTGGAATGTATTGTCCACGGATTGCCAGCAGGCATAGGCGAGCCAGTCTTCGAAAAACTTGATGCATGCCTTGCCAAGGCCATCATGTCAATCGGAGCAGTCAAAGCCATTGAAATCGGTGACGGAACAGAGGTCTCATCTAGCAGAGGTTCTTATAACAATGACAATTTCGTTATGAATAACGATAAAGTTGCAAAGGAGACAAATCACGCCGGAGGAATTCTCGGCGGAATGAGCGACGGTTCAGACATTCTGATAAAAGCACATTTTAAGCCTACGCCTTCAATCGCTTCCACCCAGAAAACAGTAAACAAATCTGGGGAGAACATCGAAGTATCAATCCGAGGCCGCCACGATCCGATTATTGGTCCACGTGCCGTGGTTGTCGTAGAGTCCATGACCGCACTTACCATTCTTGATCTTCTGTTTGAAAACATGTCATCACGAATGGACAGAATAATTGACTTTTACAAATAGAAAAACAGAAGATTCAGCCATTGCGCTGAATCTTCTGTTTTTTCTTTAGATATCTTTTCCCTATATCATTTTATTGTTTTCTATATTTTTTGTTATTTTCTATATCTTTTTAGTTTTTCTATATCGTCTATATTATATTTCTTTTTTCTGACCTTTAAGACCTACTCCTCGGTCTTCTTTGGCTTATTGATAATGTAAAGTCCAATTCCAACTATAACACCACCGCCAATGATATTGCCAATCGTTACAGGGAGCAGGTTTGAACCAAAGAAACTTCCGACTGTAAGCTGATCATGTATCTGTTGTGCTGTGTAACCGTAAAGCTCGCACGCCTTATCAACATATCTGCTGTTTGATGCAGCCATAATTCCCGCCGGAATATAATACATATTTGCAACACAATGCTCAAATCCTGATATAACAAACACCATAATCGGGAAAAAACAAGCAAAAAGTTTACCGATAACATCCTTTGCTGCCGAAGCCATAAGAACCGCAACACATACAAGTACATTACACATAATTCCAGATACGAGAGCATTGCCAAACTCCAGCCCAGTCTTGCCCATGGCTACTTTTATGGTGTAAGCTCCAAGTCCTCCTGCAGAATTGTCAAACTGTCCGCTTCCGTATATCAAGGCAGCCGTTACAACTGAACCAAGCATGTTGCTGAAATATACAACAACCCAATTCTTTAACATCTGGATAAATTTTATTCTTCCATCAATCACTGCCGAGATCATCATACAGTTTCCTGTGAACAGCTCCGCACCTATAAGTGACAGCATCATGAGTCCCACAGGGAATACACATCCCGCAAGAGTCTTTGCAAGTCCCAAATTGCTGACCGTATGAACCGCCAGATTCGATCCTTCTGCACCTATAGCTATGAACATTCCAGCAAAAAAACCCATAAGAATCATCTTGTATAGCTTCAGATTCGCCTTGGTAACTCCCGCCTTCAGATTATTCTCAATTATCTGCGCCGGCAAAAAGTAATTGTTTTCCATGATTAAATTGTCTCCTTAGTATCTTTTATAGTCAGGCTCTTGGATAAGCTTTGGTATACTCTTCCTTGAGCTTGCTCTGCTTATTCGTGAGATATATCTGAGTTGTGGAAATATCCACATGCCCCAACATCTCCTGGACAGATTTGATATCTGCACCATTCCCAAGCATATGTGAAGCAAATGAATGCCTTATCATATGTGGTGTTATATCCTTATCTATTCCCGCTTCTGCGGCATAATATTTGATGATTTTCCAGAATCCCTGTCGCGTCATAGGTGCTCCCTTGCAGTTGAAGAACAAATAATCGCTTCCACCGCTCATATCATCTCTGACTTCAGTTATATACCTGCTGAGGGCTCTCTGTGCAATCTCAGCAACAGGCACAGTTCTAACACGATCTCCATCATGACACTCTATAAATCCAAGCTTTATATTCACATCCGTAAGCTTAAGGGTCACGAGTTCTGTCACCCTGATTCCTGTGGCATAGAGCAGCTCCAGCATTGCTTTATCTCTTATTCCCTTAGGAGTTTTTATTGTTGGCTGATCGAGCAATCTATTCACTTCGTCAACACTCAGTATCTCAGGTGCTTTTTTCACAATCTTTGGTGGTTTTATACCCTCAGATGGATCACTGTCAACCATCTTTTCTCTCATAAGATATGCATAGAATGACTTTATGGATGCAATATTCCTGGATACCGTCGCCATAGACATTCCTTTTTTCTCAATTTCAAGGATATAAGAAGTTATATACGTCTCATTGATATCCTCAAGCCGGACTATCCCCTTCTCCTGAAAATACTTCATAAATTTGCACAGATCTCTTCTGTATGACGCAACCGTATTCTCACTTGATTTTTTTACATTTTTTAAATATTCAACATATCTGTCTATGTACTGCTCCACTTAATTTATCCCCTTAGTTATGTAGACTAAATTCAATTATAAATAGAAATGTAAAGAAAATCAAACACTATTTTAACAAGTAAAATCGGGCATTTGCGGCTTTTGCCAGCAAAATACCAAATGCGGTGTCTATTTGAATTATGTATACCAGATATTGACATAATTATTTTCAAATTTATTTCACATTTTTTAATTCAAGTCTGATTTTGCTTGTTTTAAATTATGTGGAACAGTTTTTTTGCTTTATTTCAATGAATTAATATATGCATACACAGCTATTATAGTCTTTGAATCCACTATTCTTCCATCTCTGATCATATTCTCTGCATTCGCAACATCAAATATCTCTGACTCAATATTCTCATACATATCCTGTGACATACATCCATCTCTAAGATCATACCCAATATATATATATGTCTGTTCATTACTTGTACCTATTGCCAGGACTGTACGAGTTACATATTCAAGCCTTTCAGCAATATATCCAGTCTCTTCCTCCAGCTCTCTTAACGCTGCAGCCTCTGGCTTTTCTCCGGTATTTATCAATCCCGCAGGAACTTCATATGTTATATCATCGATAGAATTTCTATATTGTTTTACCAGAAGAAGCCTTCCATCATCCGTTACCGGCAGCACGCATGCACCAGCTCTGTGATCAATATAATCATACACAACCTCTCTGCCATCAGGCAGATCCAGGTAATCATTATACACATCAAACACATGGGCATGATAAGCAAGCTCCAATTTTTTTCTCACATATTTTTCCATAACCGTCTCCTTAATTTATATTGCCCACTTTATAATCACACAAAAATAGGGTTTGCAGAGATATCTGCAAACCCCATCCTCTATTTTGCGTAATCTGTTACGCGTGACTCTCTAATAATATTAACCTTAATCTGTCCAGGATATTCAAGCTCGTCCTCGATCTGCTTTGCAATATCTCTAGCCAGCAATACCATATCAGAATCGCTTACATGCTCAGGAACAACCATCACACGAATTTCTCTACCCGCCTGAATAGCAAATGTCTTATCTACTCCCTTATGAGAATTAGCTATATCCTCTAACTTCTTAAGTCTCGTAGTATAAGTCTCTAAGGTCTCTCTTCTGGCGCCAGGCCTTGCAGCTGAAATCGTATCAGCAGCCTGTACAAGAAGTGCTATCAATGACTCCGGCTCAACATCGCCGTGATGTGACTCAACGGCATTGATAACAACTGCTGACTCTTTGTATTTTCTACAGAGATCAGCACCAATCTGAACGTGGGATCCCTCCATCTCATGATCTAAGGCTTTACCTATATCATGAAGAAGTCCGGCACGCTTTGCAACCTTAATGTCAACACCTATCTCTCCGGCCAACAAACCACACAACTGCGCTACTTCAACTGAATGCTTTAAAGCATTCTGACCGTAGCTTGTTCTGAATTTTAACTTACCAAGAAGCCTTACCAATTCTGGATGAATTCCGTGAATTCCCACTTCAAGTGTAGCAGCTTCACCTTCCTCGCGCATCATGGTCTCTACTTCCTTCTGCGCTTTCTCAACCATCTCTTCGATTCTGGCTGGGTGAATTCGTCCATCAACGATAAGTTTCTCAAGTGCAATTCTCGCCACCTCACGTCTGACAGGATCAAAGCTTGATAAAATAACCGCCTCAGGTGTATCATCGATTATCAGATCTACACCTGTAAGAGTCTCTAAGGTACGGATATTCCTACCCTCTCTACCAATTATTCTACCCTTCATCTCGTCGTTAGGTAACTGAACTAATGAAATCGTTGTCTCAGATATGTGATCAACTGCACATCTCTGTATTGCGTTGACAACGTACTCTTTTGCCTTCTTGTTCGCTTCTTCTTTAGCTCTGGTTTCTAATTCCTTGACCATAACTGCTGTTTCATGCTTTACTTCATCTTCAACAGTTTTTAATAAGTATTCCTTTGCTTGTTCAGAGGTTAAACCTGAAATTCTTTCAAGTTCCTGTACGCGTTTCGCCTGTAACTCTTCAACCTTTGCCTTCTGCTTGTCAAGAGCGCTTTCCTTGGCTGATAAACTAGCCTCTTTCTTCTCAACTGCTTCGGTCTTCTTGTCAAGATTCTCCTCACGTGCAAGAATTCTTTTCTCCATACGAGAGAGTTCCCCACGTCTGTCCTTGACTTCTTTCTCGAGCTCATTGCGTGTCTTCAATGAACCTTCTTTAGCCTCAAGCAATATCTCGCGCTTCTTAGCTTCGGCGGTCTTCTGAGCCTCATCGATAATCTCCCTTGCCTGTGACTCTGCTCTTCCTATCTTGGTCTCAACTATGTTTTTTCGATATGCAATAGCTATAAACCATGTAGCAACGAGTAACACAATCACAACAGCAATGGCTATCGCCCATACTATTGGTGAATCCACAGGAGCACCTCCTTATTAAGTTTTCATTGTACAAGAATACAACTATTTAAGTTTAATATTTTTGATGTATTATGTCAAGTCAATTATCCCGAAATGAGCAGTCTTTTTTGACATCAGTACAATAACTCATTCATCTGCATCGCTTATCAAATCCCGCATACATTCAGCTACTTTTCTGTGGTTAAACCCCTTGCCAGACATATATGCAAGAACCTTTTGTCTACTGTCTTTAAGATCAGCGACCGAATATCTCCTGTGCAATATTCTTTTTATGGTATCCATCTCATCCGGCATATCAGCCTCAGCGAATGCCTGTTCTATTATATCCTGTGAAATATGTTTCATAGCCAGTTCATAACTTATGACTCTGTGCCCTTTTTTCGCAGCATGCCTGCGTATATATCCGCCCGCATACCTAAGATCATCAACGTATCCGTATGATCTAAGTTTCTCCAATGTAAAATCTATAATCTCTTCATCATAATACAGATCACTAAGTTTTTGTCTGATATCGTACTCACATTTATCTGAAAACTTTATGGAATTGATCGCCTTATTCAAAGCTCTCTTATAAAGATATTCCTGTCTGAACTGTGCAAGTGCAAGGTCATCTATATCTTCGCCAATCTTCAGATGAAGCCTTCTGATATCAGAAGAATATACTGAAGCATACGGCTCATAATCTATATACAGGCAATATCTCTTGTCATCTATCTTTCTGATATCAGTAACCAGCATTTCTCTTCTCCGTTCTTAATACGGATGCCAATCATGTGTCACATCAAACATCCGTCTGTATATCAGTTACTCCTCGCCATCCGACACATTACTGTCTGTCGATGCCAAATCACCGGCAACGCCGAGAGCCTCTCTGACCTTATGTTCAATCTCCGAGCAGACAGCCTCATTATTCTCAAGATACATCTTGGCATTCTCTCGTCCCTGTCCGATCTTGTCTCCATTGTACGCATACCACGCCCCTGACTTATCCACGATATTGTTTGCAACGGCAAGATCAAGAATATCACCTACTTTGGATATTCCTTTACCAAACACAATATCGAACTCAGCCTCTTTGAAAGGAGGTGCTACTTTATTCTTCACGATCTTGACTCTTGTTCTGTTACCCACTATCTCGCCGCCCTGTCTGAGGGTATCTATACGTCTCACGTCAAGTCGTACAGAAGCATAAAACTTGAGAGCACGTCCACCTGTAGTCACTTCAGGATTGCCAAACACAACTCCCACTTTCTCTCGGAGCTGATTGATAAATATAACCACACAGTTTGTCTTGCTCACAACTGCTGTAAGCTTTCTAAGTGCCTGGGACATAAGTCTTGCATGAAGTCCCATATGTGAGTCTCCCATCTCACCATCTATCTCCGCCTTAGGAACAAGCGCTGCAACAGAGTCAACAATAACAACGTCCACTGCACCCGATCTAACCATAGTCTCTGTTATCTCAAGTGCCTGTTCACCACAGTCAGGCTGAGATATGTACAAGTTGTCTATATCAACACCTATATTCTTAGCATAAGTAGGATCAAGTGCATGCTCCGCATCGATAAATCCTGCTATACCGCCTCTCTTCTGTATCTCCGCAACAATATGAAGAGCCACCGTAGTCTTACCACTTGACTCAGGTCCAAACACCTCTATGATTCTTCCTCTTGGAACACCACCGAGTCCAAGTGCTATATCAAGACTAAGTGATCCTGTTGGAATTACGTCGATATTCATATTGGCATTGGAATCGCCAAGCTTCATAACTGATCCCTTACCATACTGCTTCTCTATCTGTGCTATCGCAGCATCAAGTGCCTTCTTCTTATCATCATTATTAACGTTAGCTGAATTATTCGCCATATTCCGTTCCTCCTAAACATATGTTCGATCCTTTTAATATACTATATAAAATTCCTGTTTTTGTCAACTACTATTTGTACATCCCAGGTAATTATGATTCTACTACCTGTTGTGCACTTTTTTTGCACCACAAAGAATACTTCTCTTATTGTCATCACCATGGGATACTGCCAAATACGGCCTGAAAATTCTGATCTTCTTATTCAGATTACATATCAAGATTTGCTTAACTGCGTAATATTATAACATACTTTACACCATTTTATTATTAAGATACAATAAACTTTATGAATGGAAACATATCTGTATGAATAACACTACTTCTTATATACAGCTGCACTTATCCAATAATTTTTTCAGTAAGCATCATCGATCAGGAGGACTTTATGAGCACCATAGGAATAGTTTGCGAATACAATCCTTTTCACAAAGGACACGAATATCAGATAGAACAGGCAAAGGCTGTAACTAATGCCGACCACGTTGTATGTTTCATGAGCGGCGACTTTCTACAGCGCGGAGTACCAGCCCTTGCAGACAAATATACGAGAGCTGAGATCGCACTCAGATGTGGTGTCGATGTAGTATTTGAAATACCATTTGTATATGCAACATCAAGCGCAAGGGATTACGCATTTGCTGCAGTTACCATGATGAACCTGCTGCAGGATATTGATTATATAGCATTCGGTGCAGAGACCGAAGACCTGCAGCTTTTAAGTGATATAGCTGACATAACTGTGAACGAACCTTCTGATGTTTCTGACGAGATACAAAGACTTTCTGCATCCGGCATTTCATATGGTCTGGCAAGAGCTTCAGCTGTCTCAGCTTATCTCTCAAAAAACACAGTTGATAGAGATTCAAGAAAATACAGAGGCTATACAGAGAAAAATATAAGCACTGTTATGTCCAGCCCAAACAATATACTTGCTATAGAATATCTGGCAGCCATGTCTGCAACTAATTCAAAACTGAAACCCATACTTATAAAGCGCATATCATCTGCCTATGACAGCCTGTCTGCCGAATACGACATCTGTTCGGCTTCAGCTATAAGGGAGTTGTTAAGAAACGGCAATTTATCTTCACTTGAAAGGCATGTTCCCGAGCCATGCTACCATATGCTCAAAGAAAGATACCAACATGTATTTCCTATATTTGAAGACTCCTTGTCATATCTATTAAATGCTTCAAGGCTTTTTTTACACGCCAGAGGCGACATATCCGACATGGATGTAGATCTGGCAAACCGCCTGAACAAACTAGATATCAATCTCACATTTACAGAGACATCCGCAATGCTCAAATGCCGCAATTACACATTGACCCACATTCAAAGAGGACTTCTCCATACGATCACACAATTATATGTATCCGACATGGATCATTTCAAGCAGGACGGATGGATAACTTACATCAATATACTGGGACTTAAGAAGGAATCCAGCAACATACTTGGATCAATGAAAAGAAAATGCGAAGTTCCTCTGATCACAAAAAATTCTGAGATGAACCGTCAAAGCTCCCCTGCAGCACAGGCCATGTTCAGATATGATGTAAAAGCATACGATATATACAGGAATATTATCTACCAGACATACAAAACAAATATTCCAAGCTACTACAAACGTTCAATCATACTCATCTAGCTATTTGTCAAATCACTCATAAACGTGATCACAATGTCATACATTTGAGTATGAAGAATTATTTATGTATATCTGTTTTAATCTCTGCAATAATATTTTCATGCATAAATTCAGCTCTGATAAAAGAAGGGTGCACAGATGGAATATACCTATGGTACAACTCCATAATTCCCATCCTTCTTCCTTTTATGATGCTTACAGGGATCATCATCAATATTATCAGATCAATGCACATCTCAAAATATCTGGCATTTGCGATTTCCCTGACAATAGGATTGCTGTGTGGTTTTCCAACTGGAACAATGATAATTACATTCTTCTTCGAAAATAACACACTCTCCCGAAGAGATGCCCAGCTCCTGCTCCCACTTTGCAACAACGCAAGTCCTATGTTTATTATAGGGTATGTCCATGCCATGTTTATCGCAGAAAACCTTCCCATTCACATACTGATAGCACTCATATACCTGCCACAGATTGCATGTACCGCCATACTGTTTTACACCAGCTATATACACCAAAATTACAACTCAAACATACAGGCTGAAACAATCACACACAGCATGCAGATACACGGTGTCAATGAGAAACACAAACTCTGCTCCCAAAACGAGGCAGCCGTTACAATCAGCAAAAATGCCACTACATCTAAGCAGACAGACGACCAGTCTATGATGATCAGATGCATAACAAATATCACTGTAATAGGAATCTATATTTCCATATTCTCTATCATATCTGCCATCATATGCAGATATATCCCAGGGATAACAGCCCATATAGTCACATCTTTTCTGGAGATCAGCAACGGCATACAGGAGATATCAGCCTTAAACATGCCTGCAAACATAAAGACAGCCCTCACGATCTCACTCACATCGTTTGGAGGATTGTCTGCAATCTTCCAAAGTCACGATATGATAAAATCATCTGGGCTGTCTTTTATAAAATATATACTTTGCAAATCTGTCTTTGGTATAATATGTTACATCACATCATATGCATACATGACATGACAATATGGCACAGTGGATAAAAATAATTAGTCATCGAGGAACTCGTCGTCATCGTCTTCGTCTTCGCCCTCATCATCGTAATCATAGTAATCGCCATCCTCGTCCTCATCATCGTAGTCGCCTTTATCATCAGATGAATACTCTGTCTTACCATATACATTGTAATCATCCTGACTGTCAAATGCAGAATCACCAGCAGGCTGCTGAGATATATCTGGAGCACCGTTGATCTGGGCAAGACTCGAATCAAGTTCTGCCATATTATCAGCTACACGTGATGCATTGTCCTCAAGTGACTTTATAAGATTCTCGTAGTTAGCTCTCTCTGCCTGAAGTGTCGCATTAATATACTGACTGATCTCCGAGAGCTTATCTTTTGAATAATACATCGAACCAGCCCTAACTTCCTTAGCGTCAGCATTCGCCTCTGCAATAATCTGTTCAGCCTGACTTCTGGCCATATCAGTAATCTCATTCGCCCTTATATTAGCAAGCTCCACAATCTGACTCTGGTCAACAAGTCTGTTTGCCTCTGCAACAGACTCAGTGATGATAGAATCAGCTCTGGCTCTGGCATCTGCAAGGATAGCCTCCTTGTTTCTCATGATCTTCTTACATCTCTCTATCTCATTTGGCAGCTTAAGCTTAAGCTCACCAACCATCTGCTCCAAATCCTCTTTCGGTACTATGATCTTGCTGGATGACAATGGCTGATACTTACAATTGTCTATAAATATCTCGATCTCACTGATCATCTCTTCAATACCTTTTCTTGCCATGTTCTTCTCCTCCTAATTATCTATCACAATTGGTCAAATTATACTGTTATCTTTTTATAGAAAACCTCTCACGGAGTATATCGCAGATCTGTTCAGGAACGAACTCCTTGACATCCACTCCAAAACTTGCATATTCCTTTACAACACTTGAGCTGAGATACGAATACTGTATATTCGTCGCAAGGAATACCGTATCTATGTCAGATGCAACCTTTCTGTTACTCTGTGCTATCTGAAGTTCATACTCAAAATCCGTAACAGCCCGAAGCCCTCTGACAATAACCTTTATATCGTTCTGTCTCGCATAATCCACAAGGAGTCCGTCAAACTGAACCACGCTCACATTCGGGATATCCGAAACTACATTCTTTAACATATTAACACGTTCTTCTAAAGAAAACAATGGAGTTTTTGCAGTATTAATAAGAACTCCAACCACTAATTCATCGAACATGGCTGCCGCCCTTTTAATTATATCAAGATGCCCCAATGTAACCGGATCGAAACTTCCGGGATAAATTGCTCTGCTCATATCTCTATCTCCTGCATATAAATGTATGTTTATTTGTCTTGTACCTCTTCACTTTATATACTTCAAACTCTGATTCGTCAAGATAATCATACTCTGTATAAAGATCAGATTCCACAATTATAGTCGTGTCATCACCGACAAGAACCGATCCCATAAGCCTTTCAAGTACAGCCTTTTCAAGCAGTTTACCATATGGCGGATCCATAAATATTATATCATAGCTCTCACCCTGGCGTTCAAGTGTACTTATCGCAAGAACTGCATCAGAGAAAATGACCTGAGCCCTGTCTCTCAAATGTGTAAAATCCAGATTTTTATTTATACATTCCAGAGCTTTTCTGCCATTCTCCACAAATACTGCTTTTTCAGCACCTCTGCTGAGTGCCTCAATACCTATAGCTCCACTGCCACTGAAAAAATCCAAAAAACTACACCCTTTCATATATGGCGACAACATATTAAACAAAGTTTCCTTTATCCTGTCAGTAGTCGGTCTTGTGTCCAGCGAATCGATAGTCACAAGCTTCAGACTTCTTGCACTTCCTGCTATAACTCTCATAATCAATCTCCTATCCCATATATCATGAAAATGTCACATATAATCTATTTTTATATATGAATCAGTTCCCTAGAACTTTATCTCTTACATATAGTCCTGTCTCAGAAAGATCTGACTCACTGATGGATCCCGTCGCTGCCAAATCAGGCTTAAGCAGCGCTGACGTTTCATTCTTATTGCACAGACTCCACGAAGCATAGCTGAGATTATTTTCGTTTATCAGCTTAAACCATGCGTCAGATGAATCATAATCTATGCTGCCATTTCCCGACGCATCGCACAGACTGAACTCACTCACGAACACAGGAAGTCCTTTCTGTATCGCAGTCTCCACCTTACCACGTATATCATCCTTATGAGTTGCTGCATAAAAATGTACAGCATACATGATATTATCATATCCTTCAACCGGCGCATCTGCAGCAATATCCACATCCTGACTCCAGTTAGGTGTGCCGACAATGATAATAGCATCTTCCGCATTCTTCCTGATAACAGGTATGATCTGCTCCGCATACTTTTTGACGCTATCCCACGTAGTACCGCCATTTGGCTCATTGCAGATCTCATATATCACATTGCCATAGTCCGCATATTTTACTGACATATCGGCAAAAAACTGCTCCGCATCATCTATATGAATGTTCGGATCACCGTCGTTTAATATATGCCAGTCTATGATAACATACATTCCAAGTTCCGTGGCCGCAGAAACTCCACTGTCTACTATGGACCTGATACTATCTTTATCACCGCCGCTGCAATATCCGTTTGAATCACCTGTATCTGTGTACATGGCAAGCCTTATAAGATTAGCCCCCCAATCGTCACGCACAGATGCAAATGCATCCTTATTCACGTATTCCGGGAACCATGTTATACCATGAGTGCTGACACCCTTAAGCTGGTACTTATTTCCATCCTTGTCCACTATATCAGTGCCATTCACGGAAAGCTTACCATGATTGTCGTATGGTGTTCCAGTCTCTGTCACAACAGGTTTTGCCGCTTTTACTTCAGTATTATCAGCCTCTGTCACAGATCCCGTATCTGTTTTTTTGCTATTCATTGACTGTTCTTCCTTTGAACTGCCAACTGCCGGATCTCCAGTGTATTCTTTGCCATTTACATAGAGTATGTATTTCCCAACTGCGAGATCGTCCGATGAGATATTGTAACCCACATTTATACTTCCATTTGCCGGTATCTCCTCATTGTACGAAGCAGGAGTTATAATTATGGTATTTCCTGTTGTCTTCTGCTCGCCATTCCATATCTGGTCTATAACCGGTTTTCCTTTGTATTCAATCTCCAGTTTCCAGCCTGAAGCACCGGCCGATGTATCATTATATATATTTATATTCTCAGTTGCGCAGGTCTTTCCATCAGTCTCCCATGTACTTTCATGTCCGATCTCCACGTAAAATTCCCTTTCTTCGTCAGTCTGTTCTGTCTTTTCACTTTCAGCTTTCTCATCAGCCGTCGTATCAGTTTTTTCTGCCTGCGTATCTCCTCCCGAAGCCGTAGTATCTACCACCGACGCATCCTCAGATAATTTTCCTGTATCAGATCCACCATCGCCGTTCTTCCCAGAACCGCTTATCAAAAAATATCCCATCACAGCGATAACAACTACCAGTACGCCTATGATGATTCCCATAATAACTGTTTTCTTGTTCTTCAATTCAACATCCCCCTTATAATTTGTATAAAATATCACAAAACCGGCGAAAAATACCGTCTGCCATCTCCGTTTTCATCATATGACGCTTCTATCTCATCGCCATATCTGCCATAAACCTCCTGGGCAGCTTTCAGCATATCTGCATGGTTATATATATCCCCCACTTTGAACATTATGTCCCCGCTCTGTCTTATCCCAAAGAAGTCGCCCGGACCTCTCATCTTGAGATCCTCGCCAGCAATGAAAAAGCCGTCATTTGATTTCTCAAGAACTCCAAGTCTTTCCATCGTGTCTTTGTCTTTCTTGCCGCTCATAAATATACAATACGACTGCTTGTTTCCTCGTCCAACCCGCCCCCTGAGCTGATGGAGCTGTGCCAGACCAAATCTCTCCGAATTTTCCACCATCATGACTGTAGCATTAGGATTATTGATGCCTACTTCTATGACTGTGGTCGATACAAGGATGTCTATCCCGCCTCTGACAAACTCTTCCAATATGGAATTCTTTTCATCCGCCTTCATCTTACCATGAAGACACGTCACTGTAACATCTGCGTTGTAATCATTCTTCAAGGTGTTCCTGAGTTCCTCAGTGTACTCCGTGACATTTGCCACATCATCAAGTACCTCACTGGCCTCGACCATAGGACATACTATATACACCTGATGTCCCTTTGACACCTCATTCACGATAAATGCCTGTGCCTTCTTCCTGAAGCTCTCATCCACAACGCAGTTCTTTATAGGTATCCTTCCGGCAGGCAGCTCATCAATGACTGAAATATCAAGATCACCATACATGATGATCGCCAGTGTTCTAGGTATAGGTGTTGCACTCATAACAAGTGTGTGAGGATGTCCGCCTTTCTCCGCAAGTTTCTCCCTCTGCTTTACTCCAAAACGGTGCTGTTCATCTGTTATGACCAGCCCAAGTCGGTTATAATCCACCTTATCCTGTATGAGGGCATGGGTTCCCACGATGACCATGACATCACCATTCTTTATGGATTGCTGCATCTCACGCTTCTCCCTGGCCGTCATCGAGCCTGTCAGCAGGCCAACCGAAATACCATACCTGACAAATCTCTCACTGAGTTCTTTGTAATGCTGTACAGCAAGCACCTCAGTAGGAGCCATGAGCACGCCCTGGTATCCACATGAGGCAGCTGCAAAAAGCCCAATCTCCGCCACTATAGTCTTGCCAGATCCAACATCACCCTGAACAAGCCTGTTCATCACGTGGTCTGATGCCATATCCGACAGCATGTCCCTCACCGCATTCATCTGCGCATCTGTCAACGTAAAGCTCAGGTCCTCTATAAACTTCCTCACATTATCATCGCACTTTATAACATTATCATTAACTACAAATGCATTGTCATCCTTTATACGGTGCAGATTGGCTATAAACGAATAGAATTCATCAAACGCAGCTCTTTTAACTGCACTCTTAAGCTGCTCCTCATTCATAGGAAAATGCATAGCAGTCACAGCCCTGCCAAGTTCCATTACGCCGTACTCATCACATATTTTTTGAGGCAGATAATCGTGAAGCTGATCCACGACCGGCAGAGCAACCCTTACTGCCTTCTGTATGGTCTTGGATGTTATCCCTGCTGTAACTCCATATACCGGCTGCCACCTGTGAGTCATCTGTGAGTACGCTGACACAGTATAATATTCCGGCTGGGTCATCACCATCATGCCGTTCTTATACGACACGTCACCAACAAATACAAATTCCTGTCCTATATGAAAATAACTGCGCAAAAAAGGACAATTAAACCAAGTAAGCTTAATTGTCCCTGAGTAATCCTTTGCGTACACGATCACTATAGTGAGTCCATGTACTTTTCTGACTTCTGCTCTGCTGTTTATAACCGCTTTCACCGACTGCCGGCTTCCGGTCTGAAGATCACTGATGTCAACGGGATTCTCATAGGCAACATAATTTCTGGGGTAATATAGCAGCAGATCCTGAACCGTCTCTACTCCAAGCCTGGCGAAAACAGCTGCGGTTTTATCGCCAACCCCCTTTATCGTTTTTATGGAGTCCCTTAACACCATATGATCACCTCTCACAACCAGACATAAGTCTATTCAACTGAAACTATATAATAATATATCGGCTGACCGCCATAATAACACTGTACATCCACATCCGGATAAGCCTCTTCCACACGTGCTGCCAGTTTGTCAGCATCCTCCTGTGAAACATCCGCTCCATTATATATACTTATAACTTCCGAGTCATCATCCACACCATCTGCTATCAGGTCGAATGTAACCTGCTCAATGTCATCTCCGACACTGACAAGTCCCTTGTCACCTATACCCATGATGTCGCCCTCTTTGATGGCTTTTCCATCTATAGATGTATCTCTCACCGAATATGTGACCTGACCACTCTTAACATTCTTCACTGCAGCTTTAATCGACGATTTATTCTCATCCACATCTGCTGTGCTGTCGAAAGCTATCATGGCACTGATTCCCTGTGGTGCATTCGCCGTAGGTATAACTATAATATTCTTACCCTCACACAGTGAAGCAGCCTGATTTGCAGCAAGTACGACATTCTTGTTGTTAGGAAGTATAAATATATTCTCTGCATTCACCTTATCTATGGCATTGAGCATATCCTCTGTACTTGGATTCATTGTCTGACCGCCTTCAATGATGTAATCCGCACCAAGTTCACCAAACAGCTTCTTGAGGCCATCACCCATAGAAACAGCTATAAATCCATATTTCTTCTTCGGTTCAACAATTTCTTGCTTTCTGTGCTGTCTTTCCTCTTCCTGTCTTTCAGACTCATCTCTCTCCGACTGACTCACTCTCTCGTTGTGCTCTATCCTCATGTTGTCAATCTTCATATTTGTAAGATAACCGAGAGTAAGTCCCTTCTCAAATGCCTGGCCAGGATGGTTTGTATGAACATGTATCTTAACTATATCATCAAGGGATACACACACTATGGAATCTCCTATGGATTCAAGGAAACTCTTCAGATCATCCTCCTCTGCTTCTCCGTACGGCTTCTCAAGATTGATGATAAATTCTGTACAATAACCAAACTTTATATCGGCCGTTGATATCTCATCATTGCCCGCACCTGTGGTATTCTTTTTCACATTCACAGCTCCGGTACTTTTGCTGAGTTCAACAGTTACTCTGCCCATAAGACAGTCAACCGCTCCCTTGATAACTACCATAAGTCCCTGTCCGCCTGAATCAACAACTCCTGCCTCCTTGAGTACCGGGAGCATCTCTGGAGTAGAATCAAGAACAGCATCTCCATATTCAATAACCTCATTGCAGAACTGGGCAAGTGACATATCTGCATCAGCACATTCCCTGGCCTTCGAGGCAACCCCCTTGGCAACCGTAAGGATAGTTCCCTCCTTTGGCTTCATAACTGCTTTATACGCAGTCTCAACAGCCTTCTGAAATGCATCTGCAATATCATGAACATCAATTATCTTCTTGTCCTGTATCTTTTTGCTGAATCCCCTGAGTAACTGAGAAAGAATTACCCCTGAGTTACCCCTGGCACCCCTGAGTGATCCCGTGGACATCGCCCTAGCTATGGATTTCATGTCATCAGGAGAAGCCTCAACCTCTCTTACTGCCGAAAGTATCGTCAACGTCATGTTTGTTCCTGTATCTCCATCAGGCACAGGAAATACGTTCAGTTCGTTAATATATTCTTTGTTATTGTCAAGATTATTTGCACCGGCTATGAATGCCTTCTTCAGTGCAAGAGCATCGATCGTATTACTCACTTTCCATTTCCTCCAAAATTAATCCATCACCTTAACGTCTTCTACATACACGTTAATCTGGCTTACTTTAAATGAAGTGAAATCCTCCACTTTATATTTCACAGACTGCATAAGATTGTCTGTCACAGCCTTTATACTGACACCATAAGCAACAACAATGTGAAGTTCTATAACTATATCTCCGTTCTCATCAAAACGAACATTCACCCCCTTCGAGACGTTGTCTCTGCGAAGCTGCTTTACTATTCCGTCCTTGACACTGACAATACCCATGCCAACGATTCCAAAACAATCAAGCGCTGTAAGTCCTGCAACTTGGGCAACAACGCTCTCATCTATACTTACTTTTCCATTGTCTCCTGTTATATATTCTTTCATGGTTTAACTCCTTTCTGTCGAGTTACAAACATAGTCTTTACTGATTATATCATAATTACGCAAAATTTCAAGAAAACCAGCTCGTCTACCATTGATTACCTCCATTCTATATTTTTTTGCAAAAATCAATTTTCTACTTGCATATAGAAAAATAATCTGCTATTATAAGTTTTGTTGTGAGTTTAGAAGGCAAGTTAGTTTATTCATTGAAGGAGGTGCTATTATGGCAAAATGTTCAATTTGTGATAAAGGTGCTCATTTCGGTATCAAAGTGAGCCACTCTCATAGAAGAGCAAACAAGATGTGGAAGTCAAACGTTAAGTCAGTTAAGGCTGTTGTTGATGGAACACCTAAGAAGATCTATGTTTGCACATCTTGCTTAAGATCTGGTAAGGTCGAGCGTGCATAGTATTTGCATAATATCACCGATTCAGTTCTGATATAAAGATAAGAGCGATGACCACTCATGTCATTGCTCTTATTTTTTTACTTGCCTATCTACATGAGAAAATATATGACAACAGCAAAAGTATCACTATGATAAGAAATTCTATAAATCCGCTGACAAAATACCCTATCACAACTCCCACTGCTGTAAAAAAGAATGCAATTCCCGTAAATTTACGCCAAATAAAAATCACCACCATAATGATTTATTACCATTATATGTGGTGATTTCATAATAATTACACGCTGTAAGTTCAAGTATTATAGTACAGATCAACTTAAACAAATCTACATATGCAATGATCAACCTAAACAAGGATCTACCTAAACAATGATCTACTCAAAAGTCTCAGTCTGAGCCATCTCATCTATAGCTTTGTCAACCTCAGCCTCATCTTCGGTCTTGTCCTTTTTGAAAAGTCCAACAATCTTATCAACAACCTCAGGAGCCATATCTATTATCTTGGTTATTGCATCCTGATTCTTGAGATTGATAAGCCTTGTACTACCGTTCGCGATGACCAGCACAGCCGAAGGACTCATCTTGGCTCCTATACCACCCGCAGCTTTATTGCCGTCCTGCTTGTTGAATGCACCGGCAGCCATTCCAAAGTTCACATCCACAAGAGGGATCAGTATGGTGTCACCCACATACACAGGCTCACCCACAACAGACTTTGATGATATGAATCCATCCATTCCCTTAAACATAGAACCAAGTGTTCCTTCAATATTCATATTTGCCATATCAGTTTCCTCCCGAAATCTTCTTAAAACGTGAAATTGTAATCTTTACATTCTTATTCCAGATCACCTTGAGCACATACCAGCCGATTGTAATCAGTCTTACACGCCCCTTCATGAACAGATCTCCTTCAAGTCTCTTCTCCATGAAATCCGGTGTCACATCTATGTGATCACAATACAACGGAAACAGCACACTCATATATCCGAGGTGCTGGCCTGTAGTGGCCGGATCACCCGTACCATACACAAGCTGCCCTTTTACTTTAGTCGGCTTCAAATGCTTTAAAACAGCAATGAGCTGAGCCTTTGCAACCCTAATAGCTTCCTTTGTTCTCACATTGTTTACAAGTTTAGTATAGCCATCTTTTTTCTTTTTCAGACTCTTTAATTTATCTGAAATTAACTTTGCTTTATCTGCAATCATACCGCAGACTGAATCAATTTTCCTGCCAATCCTTCTGAAGATACCCGACTGATGTTCTTCAAACTCACTGTCGCTCAGAACAAAATCTTTATCTTCGCTGTCTATAGAAGGATACTCTGTCAAAGCAGGATCTGTTTCACCAGCAGATTCCGTCTTCTCTGCTGCATGATCTGATTTGCCAACAGATTCTGACTCTTCTGATACAGAATCTGCCGGCTCAGCACACGCTTCTTTCTTCTCTATGCCAGCTACAGAACCCATATCATCGCCATCTTCTGCCTGTGCACCATCTGACACGCCATCCTCATCCGGCTCGTCTGATTCTTTTTTACTCTTTCCCGAGCCCCAAACTGTACCGCCAAACAACCTCAGCCTGTAATCAAGTCCTTCTGTGTCATACACTGCCTTAAAACACAGGACAAACCCCAGCCACCTTGCAGTGAATTTTGCAAATATATCATCATATTTCTTGACATATATCCTGTACCTTACCGGAGCTATCAAAACAAGAAGTACCAGCAGCACAGCCAGACCTATAACTGATAAGACAATTATCAGCAGTATCTTCAATATTAATAATAAAATATGCATTCTCCAGCCCCTTAGAATCTTGAACGTTTCCCTAGGATGTGAAAAATCTCTTTACATCCACGCCGCCAGTCTTTCTGTATATGTCATCAACAATATCCCTGACAAGTGACACCGCCTGCCCCCTTGTGGGTGCAGCTCCGACAATATGTATGGAATCCGACATATTCTGATATACTCCCTGTCTAAACTCATTCAGTTCATAAATCTCCAGAATCCCATCACCAAACAAAGGCAGAGTGATGACGAATATTCCCGGAACATATTTTACCTTATTGAATCTTCGGATTCCTCTGACCATCCTGATGATCCGGCGGTCTCTGGCTCTTCCTACATAGAACTTGTCATCAATGACCATATCTATCACCTAGTCTATTCTTCCATCATCTGTTTTATAACTATATAATCTGCCAGCAGCTCACTCTTCTCCCTGCACCTTGTAAGAGATCCGGTCACATACTCCTTGATCTCATCCATAGTGTTGAAAAATACCGGGATATTTGAAAGTATCTTAGCCATAACCGCTCTGTTTACTGTCATGGTATTCTCGTCAAACAATTCAGCAAATTCACCCACAAGCTTTTCCTTACATGCAGCCAGGTAGTCACTGTCCACTGTGAGTGCTCCAGCCACTGCAATATTATCAATATCCACAAACATACTTCCCGAGAGAAGCTTATCTATAGTCTCAAGATCCCTGTATGTCTTCTCAAGCTCACATCTGGCTATATCCTCTGAAAATCCTGTGGTTATATCATACACAGCAGACTCAAGCATAACTTTATGCTCACCGGCCTGCTCCTGCTCACCCACTATCTCATCGAGCATGGCGTACACGCTCTCTATCTCATCTCCAGAAACAACAACAGCCTTGCCTATGAGGGACATGGCTTTCTGGCAGCTCTCAGACACACTGCTTTTGGCTGAAACTGCAAGCATCATGACATACAAGTCATTGACCAGCTCTATGATGAGCATGTACTCAGTCACAACTGAATTCAGGAACTCTGCACTTCTGTCAAGGACTCCTGCCAGCTTGCTGTAAGAGGCATAATCCATATCTGTATAATTGCCATTTTTTAAGGTCTCTAGAGCATTGCAGAGATCAGGATACTCTGTCTCAAATCCATCCGGACGTCTTATGAGTGCTGTGCTTTCCACCATCTCCATAAACTGATCCAAGGACTCCTTCTCCACTCCGTTATAGATATCAAGTGTATCACCCAGGATATCATAGAATCTGTTCTTCGTCATACGGATTGGAAGCTGTCCTATAAGAGACTGCAGCTTGGAATTGACTGCAACCTTGTCAGAATCCGAAAATACAAATCTGTATATCTCGTCTGCAAATTCTGTGACATCAAGCTCCTCAAGTTCACTCTTGAGATCATCGGTCATGTTCTCTTCAAAATTGTATTCTTTTCTATTTAAAATATACTCATATGTCTCAAATGCATCTGTGTATGAAGTGAGCACCTTCATCTTGCCTGTGATGGTGTTTCTCACATCTGATATGAGTTTTATATCCTCATCATAAGTTTCGTTCCTGTCCCCTGCGATAAAATCTGCAGCAAGCTTGTCTATCACAGTCTGACACTGCGCAATATACGGATCATCTGAAATGTCTCCATCCATATGCATGTCCTTCAATGTGAGATAATTCAGTGTGAACTTATGGCAGGCATACTCATAGTCAGCCTTAAAAGCCACATCTGAAAACATCTTCAGGTTCTTATCAAGATCCTTCTTTCTCTGTATATCTGTTATCAATTTCTTCTCTTCGTTGTACATATCTGATTCCCTGTCCTTAAAAAATTAATTATGCGTATGTGTAAACAGATGATCCTGACAGTATTCCTTATTGCCAGTACACTTGGAACAATATCTGAACTGCAGATCAGGATAATCCTTATCTGTTCGTCCGCAGATCACACATCTATGGCTTACATTCTGCTGTCTTGCGGCCTTAACCTGTTTGCTGTAATTTCTCCGCCGCTTCATCTGCTTAGGTGAAAAACGTCTTATATTCTTCGTACTCAGATAGAATATGACAAAGCTGACAAGCGACATCACTATGTTGACCCTTCCCATAAATGACTCATTTATAAAATAATAAACGATGATCAGTATATATATAATAGAAAGGTACTTCATCTTGATCGGGATGATCATGGCATACAGAACACTCATATCCGGATAGCACACGGCAATCGCAAGAAATATGGAAAGCAGTATATAGTATGTGGATGCATATACCAAATATCCCCCTGAAAGCGCATAATCATAATGTATGATATACGTACAGAATATATGCGCCAGCATCATGCCAACCATAGTAAACAGCATAGAACTGAACATATAAAGGTTATACAAAAACGTTCCTATGGTTCTCTCCAAAAGCGATCCTATACTATAGTAAAAGAACAACATGATTATGGTAAATATATCTACGCCCCACGTCGGCGGCGTGATGATCCATGTCACAAGTCTCCACACCTGCCCCTTCATGACCATGGCCGGGTCAAGTGTCAGCATCAACAAAATCTCAGGCCTGAACATATAGAGCAGATATCCAATTGCATATCCTATAATAAGATAAAGTGTGAGATTGCGTATAGAGTATTTTCCAAATTTTCTCTCTATCTTGCTTATAATATTCATATAATTCTCCATTCGTTATTTTAAACTACACCTTATGAATTATATAATATTAAAAATGACTTTACAACATCAGAAATAATTAAGTTTTTCTAACCTGGTCAATGAAGACAGCATCATGCACTACACGCCAATTTATATTTTCTATATATGTACTATGCCATACCACAGACATAAAAGCCTGCAGCACGGCTTTATTCCATAAAAATTATTATCTCTGGAAATCTACATATTTTATCTCCATATCACAGATCAGAGGGATCTTATAGAGATCCGGATTGAGTTTGAACAGATCATCCGGCGACACTCCCGTGTTCTTAAGCACCTCTTCAAATGTATCCCCATCCTTCACTTTATAAACAAGAAAATCTTCCTCCATGATCACCGGAATACACACCTCATCTCCCGGCTGCATATTGTATACATTTATATACGGATTTGCGGAAATGATATCGCTCAGCTTCACCTTGTAGATCCTGGACAATTTGTACAGTGTATCCCCCTTCTTCACCACATGGATGACACCATTACAAGTATCAAAATTCATAACCTGCCCCTGAAAAGCTTTTATATATTTTATGCCTGTGTCAGTAAAATGTTACTTGTGCAGCATACGTTTCTATACCACTTTTTCCAATAGTTAAGTTTTTATAAAGTCATTGTTTTTTTTTTTACCCTACACTATAATAAAGAAGCTTTAAGGGCGTACTGCCCTTAAAGCCACACATTCAACAAGACACAAAAGAATTGGAAGGGTTGTTTTATGTACACATTAGGAATTGATATTGGATCAACTACAGTTAAAGTTGCTGTTTTAAACGATGAACACAAGATACTTTTTTCAGATTATAAGCGGCATTTTGCAAATATCAAAGAAACATTGAAGGAACTTGTTGAAGAGGCCAAAGACAGCCTCAGTGACTTTGAAGTAAGTCCATGTATAACAGGATCAGGCGGACTAGCACTGGCACAGCTTATCGGTGTGCCATTTACACAGGAGGTAGTCTGCGTATCTGAGGCACTTCAGGACTACGCACCTCAGACAGACGTCGCCATAGAGCTCGGCGGTGAAGATGCCAAGATCATATATTTTACAAACGGAATCGAACAACGTATGAACGGAGTATGTGCCGGAGGTACAGGTTCATTTATTGACCAGATGGCAACTCTTCTCCAGACGGACGCTAAAGGTTTAAACGACTACGCAAAGGATTATGACACCATATATCCGATCGCTGCAAGATGCGGTGTATTTGCAAAGACCGATATACAGCCACTTATCAACGAAGGTGCCACCAAACCGAATCTGGCAGCTTCCATATTTCAGGCCGTTGTAAACCAGACAATATCAGGTCTTGCCTGTGGTAAGCCTATAAAAGGCAACGTCGCATTCCTTGGAGGCCCTCTTCACTTCCTTCCAGAGTTGAAGAACGCTTTCATAAGAACGCTCAATCTCACAGGAGACGCCATCATAGATCCGGGACACTCACATCTGTTTGCCGCAGTTGGTGCTGCCCTGAATTCCAAGCCGGAGATCACTATGACTCTCTCCGATCTCATACACGCACTGTCACAGGAACTGAATCTCTCTTCAGGTGTTGAGAGACTTGCCCCTCTCTTTGAAAGTGACGAAGATTACGAGAAATTCAAGGCAGATCACAACAAATACGCTGTAAAGCGAGGTGATCTTGCCACATATAAGGGCAACTGCTTCATCGGCGTGGATGCCGGTTCAACAACCACAAAGGTTGCACTTGTAGGTTCAAACGGCGAACTGCTCTACGACTTCTACAGCAGCAACAACGGAAGCCCGCTCAACACCACCATCAGAGCCATAAAAGATATCTACAGCAAACTTCCTGAGGGCGCTGTCATATCAGGATCATGTTCCACAGGATATGGCGAGGCCCTCATAAAGCAGGCTCTCTCACTGGACTTTGGAGAGGTTGAGACCATAGCGCATTATACAGCCGCAGCTTTCTTTGATCCTGAGGTTGACTGTATCCTCGATATCGGTGGTCAGGACATGAAGTGTATCAAGATCAAGAACGGAGTTGTCGACAATGTCATGCTCAACGAAGCATGTTCTTCAGGATGCGGTTCATTTATAGAGACATTTGCAAAATCATTGAACTATGACATAGCAGATTTTGCAAAGATAGCGGTCACCGCAAAGACTCCTATCGATCTCGGTTCAAGATGTACAGTTTTCATGAACTCGAAGGTAAAGCAGGCTCAGAAGGAGGGTGCTTCCGTCGCTGATATCTCAGCCGGACTTGCATACTCCGTAATAAAGAATGCTCTTCTCAAGGTTATAAAGCTCACAAATCCACAGGATCTCGGCAAGAACATCGTGGTACAGGGTGGTACATTCTACAACGATGCAGTATTAAAGAGCTTTGAGGTCATATCCGGAAGAACAGCCATCAGACCTGACATCTCAGGTATCATGGGTGCATTCGGTGCTGCCCTTATAGCAAGGAACAAATATAAAGAAGGTTTTGTGACAACCATGCTCCCTATCGAAGAGATCAGAAAGCTCACATATGAAAGCTCCATGACAAGATGTAAGGGATGTACGAACAACTGTCTCCTTACAATCAACAAATTCTCAAACGGCAAGAGGTTTATCACTGGTAACAGATGTGAAAAGGGTGTCGGTCTCAAGAAGAACGCAGACAACATTCCTAACCTCTTTGAATATAAGCTTGGACGTGTATTTGGATATGAGTCACTTAAGCCTGAGGAGGCAAAGCGCGGTGTGATAGGTGTTCCACGTGTACTCAACATGTATGAGAACTATCCTTTCTGGCACACATTCCTCACAAAGCTTGGATTCTCAGTCGTACTCTCTCCGAAGTCATCGAGGGACATATACAGTCTGGGTATCGAATCCATACCTAGTGAGTCAGAGTGTTACCCTGCAAAGATATCCCACGGACACGTTATGTGGCTGCTGAAGAATGGAATCAAGTCCATCTTCTACCCATGTGTACCTTACGAGATGAACGAAACACCTGAGGCGAACAACCACTACAACTGCCCTATCGTTGCCTCTTATGCAGAGAACATCAAGAACAACATGGAAGAGCTCAAGGCTGACGACATAACTTTCATCAGACCATTTGTGGCATTAGACAATGAAGAAGCACTTGTAAAGCGTATGTACCGTGAGATGTCCAAATACTACGACGTGACCATGGACGAGATTGGCACTGCCATACACGCAGCTTACGCTGAGGCAGAAAAGGTTAAACAGGACATAAGAGAAAAGGGCGAAGAGACCTTGCGATACATAGATGAGCACGATATACTCGGAATCGTTCTTGCAGGTCGTCCATACCATCTCGATCCTGAGATCAACCACGGTCTTCCAGAGCTCATCAACTCATACAAGATTGCAGTATTTACCGAGGATTCGGTTGCACACCTTGGCAAGGTTGAGAGACCTCTTATCGTCTCCGACCAGTGGATGTACCACTCAAGACTGTACAAAGCAGCCAACTATGTAAAGACCTGCGACAATTTGGAGCTCATACAGCTCAACTCATTTGGCTGTGGTCTGGACGCCGTAACAACAGACTGTGTAAATGATATTCTTACTAAGTCTGGCAAGATATACACTGTCCTCAAGATCGATGAGGTCAGCAACTTAGGTGCCGCAAGGATCAGAATAAGGTCCCTCATAAGTGCGGTCAACTCAAGACATGAACAGCACTACAAGACATGTCCGTCAAGCAGTGCCATCAACAGAATAGAATTTACCAAGGAGATGAAGAAGGACTATACAGTTCTTGCTCCTCAGATGTCTCCTATCCACTTTGATCTTCTTGCACCGGCATTCAGGTGCATGGGAATCAACATTGAGATCCTGCCGGATGCAACCAAGGAGACCATAGATGTGGGTCTGAAATATGTAAATAACGACGCATGTTATCCATCTCTCATCGTTGTAGGACAGATGATGAGCGCCATCACATCAGGCAAATACGATGTGAACAAGCTTGCAGTCATCATGAGCCAGACCGGTGGTGGATGCCGTGCAACAAACTATGTAGGATTTATCAGACGTGCCCTTTCAAAGGCCGGATACGGTCAGATTCCTGTAATTGCACTGTCAGCCCAGGGATTTGAGAAAAACTCCGGATTCAAGATCAGCTACAAGGTAGTAAAACGTGCTATGCAGGCTCTGATATACGGCGATGTATTCATGAGATGTCTGTACAGGACAAGACCTTACGAGAAGGAAAAGGGCTCAGCAAATGCACTCCATGAGAAATGGAAAAAGATCTGTCTGGAAAGTCTGACAAAGACAGGAAGCAATGCTGTATTCAAGAAGAATATCCAGGGAATCGTACATGACTTCGATACTCTTCCACTTCTTGACATCAAGAAGCCTAGAGTTGGTATAGTCGGCGAGATTCTTGTCAAGTTCCTTCCATCAGCAAACAACCATCTTGTTGACCTGCTGGAGGCTGAGGGAGCTGAGGCTGTTATGCCGGATCTCCTGGACTTCTTCATGTACTGCTTCTACAACAACAACTATAACTACGAATTCCTTGGCAAGACCAAGAAGGATGCCATAGTCAGTAACACTGTCATAAAGGTTCTGGAATCATTCAGAAAGCCTGCAAGGGAGGCTCTTGAAAAGAGTAAGCGATTCGAGGCTCCTGCCCATATCGAAAAGCTTGCTGCCTATGCAAGACCAATCGTATCGATAGGAAACCAAAACGGCGAGGGATGGTTCCTTACTGGTGAGATGATCGAGCTCATAAAGAGCGGTGCTCCGAATATCGTGTGCGCACAGCCATTTGCATGCCTTCCAAACCACATCGTGGGCAAGGGTGTTATCAAGCATCTGCGTGAGGCATATCCTGAGGCAAACATCGTGGCAGTCGACTATGATCCTGGTGCATCTGAAGTCAATCAGGTAAACAGAATCAAGCTCATGCTCGCAGCGGCAAACAAGAATATGAAGAAATAAATATCTGACGCTTCGAAAGGTTTTATCCACCTTATAACCTATAAGCAAAACAAAAGCAGTATATAGCATATCTCTGGTCTTTGACCTCCATGCTATATACTGCTTCATTTTTATATTACATTTTATCTTACTATGTATCCTGCATTGCCTTCATTGTTAATTACGTATAATGAATTTATTTTGTAATTCTGATCTTAGCTGAACTGCTCCATGCTGACCACTGAGCAACATCAAATGAGTCTCTCTTAAATGTACGGATTCTCACATAGTATGTGGCACCCTTTCTAAGATTTCTGAGAACGGTCGCTGCAGTAGCTTTTTTTCTAATCATAACTGTCTTGGTGTAACCTTTTTTGTAAGTGTTTGTCACAGAATACTGGATCTGGTAACCGTCCACGCGCGAGCTAGTATTCCATCTGACTGTTGCTGCCTTCCTGGAAGAATTGGTCACTTTAGATATCCTAGATGTAGGAATGCCTGTATTCGTTATTGTAAATGTGTATGAACCGCAATACTTACTATCTGTGTTATATGAGTCCTTCTGAATTATAAAATAATGTATTCCCTTTCTTGCAAAGAAACTTTTCTTATACGATCCTGCACCCAATTCAGTTACCGAATATACAGGATCATTCTGATATTCATTGATGACTGAAATATCATAATCATTGAGGTAACTACTTATCGCAATTGTCACATATCCTGGCTTTGTTATGTTAAGCTTATATATGTCCATAGCATCATTCATTGCAAGCTGTCCTCTGACCTTTTTTCCTAAAGTATAATATGTACCCGTTGCTGTAGAATTGTTCTTTGCCATGTAGCTTTCCTGTTTTGTCTCTCCTGATGGAGTAAATTTAGGGACAAATGAATATTCATTATCTACGCTATCTATAACTAATTTGTACGAACCTGCCAGCAGTTCAAATGAGTAGTTATAACTTCCCTTTTCAATTTCATAATATTTAATACGCTCATCAGATGCATCATATATAGAAACTTCTGCACAATAATATACATATCCTTCTGTGGTTAATTGAATATTAACCTTTCCTGATCTTTTCAAACTGAATACATATACATCTTTTTCATTGTTGTCAAGATTTCCGGTATGTTCCGTATTCCAATTGAGTGTTCTTTCAATAGGCGTCGCTGCTTTTGCAGTTATCTTTTTACCAAATCCTTCTACTCCGGCATTTCCACATATCATCACTGCGATGAGTATAGCTGCTATTATCTTTGTAAATTTACACCTTTTTCTGTTCATAGTTAAAATCTCCTTTTCATACTTTATTTTACTTCACCACAATATCTGCACTGTACGTGTGATGTTATGGTCTTGGTCTTCGTTCCTGTTTTGACCCATTTTGTGACATTCTTTATCTTGCATGTCACTGTGGATGCACATCTTCCCTGAGGGTCAGGCTGTGTGGCATATTTTCCATTGCAGGCAGTGCAGTGTTTCTGACACCAGCCGATAAGCTTGCTGTTGCTGAATGGTGTATCGATGTCCCCTGAGTAGAACTGCGATGCATCTGAGCCATCCGGCCATGTAAGCACAGCTTTCTTTACTATAGTCTTCTTAAACACCGGCACCTTCTCAGTCTTATCTGCCACTCTTATCCATGAATGCTTGTGAGGCGATGTTATGACCTTTATTACATTGAATGTTCCGTCTGTATAGCGGACAACCACATTTGCCGTTCCGGTCTTGTTCCATAACTCAATCGCATAGCCCCGCTTGGTGTCATCATATCTGTACAAATGCACGAAATCTTTGTCGGATGCACTCACACTCTTTATATCCTTGGAAGTGGTTACATCCCTGAGATACCCCTTCCCAATGTACAGATTTGTGTTCACTCTCACGTAACACTTTATGATCTTGTGATCTCCGGTCATGACTTCTATGTATCTTCTTCCGCATTTTCTGCCTATGAAGCACAGCTTGTTGTATGATACCTTTTTATATGTCACATACTCACTGCCGCTGTAGGCCCTGATCGATATGATCTCCCTGTCAAATGTAACCGTGTTCGCCTCATAGCCCAGAAGCTGTATCGGCATTTCCTCTACATTGTTCTTTATAATAACTGCTGCTTTCGCTGTGTCCGATGGCAAAAATGACAATATCACTATGAATACCAGCAGGACTGCCATTATTTTAACTAATCCCGATTTTATATTTCTCATATTTCCCTCCAATTCTTTTTCATATCACGTACCTTTGTTTCACTTATTTGGCTGACGTAAGGCCTGCTTTGGTAACAGACCGTCATCATTTCGTCAGTCTTCTACTAGCTGCATACCTGTCACTCTCATATTTTTTGTTCCTTTTTAACCTGATCACCTTGTACACATAGTCCTGTATTCTTCTGTCTATAACAAGGGACTGGCTTTCGTTTTCCGTGAGAGTCTCAAACATATTCATAGCCTGCCATATCGTCATAACATCCCCCCTGTCTGGTTGAGTGTAGATCAATATTTTTTACAAAACCGGCATCATCTTCTGGCTCCACATAAACTGCACTCGGTGTGGGAAGTTATCCTCACATATTTTGTTCCCGTCCTTACTCTCCTCTCTCTCATGTCCATTCCCTCACCTACGGAAAATGCACATCTTCCAAGCGGATCCGGATCTGACACATCAGGTCCCATGCATCTCAGGCAGTGAAGAGAACACCACCTGCATTTCTGTTCGCCACTTGCAAGATAGTATGCATTTGAACCATCAGGCCAGACATAAATGAATACGCAGTATTCCTTTGTCTCATATATCGGTATGCTCTTTGTCCTGTCAGATACAGTCACCCACTTGTGTGTATGACCTCCGGTATTCACCGTGAGAACCTTCATCTCTCCATCTGAATAAATGATGACCAGCTTTGCCATTCCCTTTCTTGATGTAGTAGTTATCAGATAAGATTTCTGGCTTTTTTCAAGCTTGGCTCTCACTATCGCCTTATTCGTGGAACTGACATACTCGATCCGCTTTTGGGATTTTACTGCTCTTTTCACTCCTGTCTTTGCGTAATAAGTAGATGTAACCTTGCTGTAGCATTTCGTCGTCTTATTGTCTGCTGTCACAACTTCAAAGTATCTTCTTCCGTTCATTTTTCCGGTGACTCTTACCTGTGTATCAGATATTTTCTCCACCGAAGCATACTTTGGATCTCCGTACTTTCTGACGGCTTTTATCCTGGATTTGAATGTCAGCACCTTGGTCTCATAGCCCAGAAGCTGAACTGTAAGCGACTGTTCATTTGTCGCCGCCTGCGCTTTTCTCTCCGGAACAAATGCCAACAGCATCACCAGCACAATCATAAATGCGGTTATTCTTATAGTTTTTGTTTTTTTATTTTCCATAACACCTCACCTTTCCTCTCTTCTTTCTAATAACAGCACATCCCTTTTATCTGCCTTTTCACCTCCTTACATTTATAAAGACGAATGAGTTTTTCAAAAAGTTTTATAAAAATCATATTTTTTTGAAAATTTTTTTATTTTTTTGAAAAAAACTTAAAAGTCCGCTTAAACCCGAAAAAAAATAAGAGCCACCCGCCAAGGGAAGCCCTTATTTTCAAGGAAAAGAACCTTCTATATAATTTTATTTTTCTGATTTCAGATATTCCACAGCATCCGCATAAGTCATATTTGCGCTTTTTTCAAGAAGACCGCTCTTATCTTCCTTTATCTTACTCTCGCCGTCACCATTATAGAGGATGAGCGTCTCTGCATTCTTCCACCAGTTTTCTTTCATCGCATCATAATCTGCCTTGTTCATCTTTTTGCCATCACAGATGGCTATGGCATCATCTGCAGTTGCATTTGCATCCTCATTATTTCTGCCTATACTCCACTTATGTATTTTCTCAAGATAACCATCTTTGCCCATAGCATATTGCCAATAGCCCTCCCAGGCATTTGCACCCGGCATGATACTGAATACATAAAGTGAGTCATCTCCCTTTTCCTTAAATATAAAGTACTCTGTATTCAGATCCCATTCCGGTGCATATTCGACCTTTGTCTTATCATATATATTTTTGACTTCTCCGCCTGAGTATGAGTATATGTACAGCTCAGGCGACGCGTCGACCGAATTTTTGCCGTCAGGACATGCCATAACAAACATCTCCGGAACGCCGTCTCCTGTGATATCTGCAAATGTCACAGGCTCGGATTCACGTCCGGCATGAACATCCTTTTTTGCACGATAATAACCACCGAATTCATTGTCGGACACCGGATACTGAATGTCATAATTGGCTATGGCTGTCTCATTTTTCTCTAGCACATTCAGATAAGCACTCTTATAATCACTCTCCGAAACTACACCGCCTGACTTGCCAGTTTTATCTGATGAACCATCGTCTCCAAGATACTTTATCGCCTCATCATAGGTCATGGCCGTATCATCAGTATTCCCGAAAAATTCCGCAGCTTTGTCACGTCCCCTTTCATTAAATATGAGAAGATTATCAGCATTCTTCTGCAATGCACTGATGTTGTCTTCATATTCTGTTTCGGAAACCTCCTTGTCATTCTTACTACATATAAGAATATTATCTGTATGTTCTTCATTCGGACCTGTTGTTTTGCTCCACTCAGGATCTATCTGCAGCATACCTGAAGCATCTATTTGGAACTTCATATACTTATCTGTATATCTTTCATCGCCAATTCCGCTGTATGCGCAGAGCATTCCATCCTTGTCAGTAAACAGAAAATAGCTTGTCCCTGAAGCAGCGCTTACATCCCATCCCATAACATCATCACTCAGATCTGTTCCAAATATCTGTATCGCCTTATCTCCATCAAATGAATAAATGTCAAGATCTGCGTTACCAGCTGAATCGGCAGCCTTTGACTGGAGCAAAATCATCTCCGGAACTCCATCACCTGTGATATCTGCAAACGCTATAGGTGTCTGTTCTTCATTTGCAGTCTGTGTCATAATGTCAAAATCATACTGCCAGAAATAATTGTCCACCTGTGTATGATAGGATTCCAGCACCTTTTTATACGCTGCTTTATATGCGCTTTCATCCACAGAAACTTCGGTAGTCGCAGCTTCTGTATCTACATCCGCAGTATCCGCTGCCGATGCATCTGCCTGGGCATTATCACCAACCGCCGATGCATCATCGCCAATTGACGCAGTGTCACCTATAGCCGCCACAGCCTCTGTTGTCGTGCTCTGATCTTGCAGCTTCTTGTCTGATATCTTCTTTGCCATGACTACACCGCCGGCTGTTATTCCAACTACCGCCAATGCAGCAACTGCAACTGCGATCTTGCCTCCCACTGTACTGAGAACCGCTTTCTTGGCGCCTTCTTTGACAGCAGCCTCCGCTATGCTGCGACCAACTCCGGCAGCATTTCCCATACCGCCAGAAGGTGTAGGATTTCCAAGCATTCCCTGTGAACCGCCCGGAGGGGTGCTGCCAGGATTTCCCAGCGTACCCTGCGAGCTACCCGGAGGGGTACTGCCAGGATTACCTGACATGCTCTGCATGCCACCAGATGTGCTGCCCGGCTGGCCGCATCCAGTTATCTGCATTCCACCAGGTACTCTGCCAGATGCAGATATGGAATTTTGAAGTATAGCCTTTCCGGCTCCGTATGTAGTTCCGGCAAGCTGTGAGAGCGTTCCATTTGCAAGTTCTGCTCCCATATCTGACCATATAAGATAGAGAAGAAGTGTGATAGGTGCGAAGCTGTACAACTTGTATCCCTTCTTCTGAAGCTCCTCCGCCTTTACCTTTATATTCTGTCTTCCATAATTAAGTCTCGACTTTACTGTATTCTCTGAGCATCCAAGGGTAGCCGCTATCTCTTTTATGCTATAGCCTTCCACATGGAACATGAGGACACACATTCTCTGTTCATCAGACAGTGAATTAATGAGCTCTCTCACCATCTCCTGTGTCTCCTGCACCGTACACGCCATCTCCGGCTGCTTGGACATATCCTCGTCAGCTATCGTGTACTCATATGCCTCACCGCTCTCATCCTCATTCTGAAGATCCGTAAAAAGTACCGGATTCTTCTTTTTCAGTGCATCCAGCGCAGTGGACGCCACTATAGTGCTGAGCCACTTCGGAAATGTCTTCGGATCACGCAGTGTGTCAAGCTTTGCAAATGCCTTTATATACGAATCCTGAAGTACATCAAGTGCCCTGTCTTCATCCTTCATATATTTCATGGCTATATATAATTTACTCTTGTAAGAAATCTCATACAAAAATGAGAATCCCCTCTCATTGCCCTCAAGTGCAAGCTTTACAGCATTTGCATAATCAGGCTCTGCCCCGCACGCCGGGCAGCGATATTCATTTCCATTCAGATCATTTCCACATGTTCCGCAGTACATCTTTTGTCCTCCTCATATAATATGTATCACCTTTTCTATTAACAGATTACATTGATTTTCCTGCATGTATTTTATACTAATGACAAGTATACCCACAGCAATAATCAATACGCAAGCAAAAATATACATCTTATATGCAACCATCATCGTTACTTTCGCACATTTTGCTGCGATTTTTTCTGTTCTGTTTATAAAGACGAGCGACACGAATAAAAAGTTTTATAAAGCAAAAAAAAATTCAAGAATATTTTTTAGAGAACATTACTGAATATGTGCTTATATTTACGATATCCTATACTCATTTCTGGTGCAGTCCTCAAAAAGCTGCTTATCAAGCTTTCTCTGTATCTGTGAACTGATAAAACGCACTCCCATTCCATTCGCAGATGCGTCCTTTGCCAGCTTATGTTTTGCTGCCTCTGAAATCTTAAGCTTAACGCCATAGTATTCAGAAAGCTTTTTGACAGGACTTATTCTTTTGTCATTTAATATGGCATAGAAGTCATCCTCATCCATCTCCCTGAGCTGAACAATCGAACCTATACGCCCTGCTATCTCGCATCTGACATTTGCGTACCTGACAAGATCCTCCTGTGTGAAGGTGCTGCCATAACCGTCAAGTGCAGCGTTTTTATTCTCTGCGCCAAAGCCGATCGCACGGCTGTTATTAACCGCCTCTTTCTTTGCTCTTACCATACTCTCAAAGGAGCCAAGGAACACAAAGCTGACATTTGATGTATCAATATCAAGTGTCGGCTCGCCGTTTGAAGGATTTCCGTCAAAATGCACCATGTCACCCTCAAGAACCTTCAGCAGCTCATTCTGGACTATGTAGCTGTAATGTCTGTCATCCGCATCCTCGAACATCTTGTCGGCTTCATCGAGAACGATGATCAGATGTCTCATCATATCCTGGTCCACACCATCGAACAGGTTTCGAACCTTTGTATTGCCCTTCCAGCCTGTACCCGTCAGCGATGTGGCATTGTGTATCACTATGTTCGGATACAGCTTTGCAAGCTGTCTGAATATCTCCGTCTTACCGCAGCCGGTTGGTCCTGCAAAGAGAATATTCTGTCTTCTGCCATTTGCATGATTCCACAGAAGCATGGCAGCTGCCTTCTTTGCCTCTTTCTGTCCATACACCCTGCCATCAAGATATTCATATATCTTTGCCGGCGATCGCAATATTATATCTCCAGCGTCAGCGCTGTATATATCAGGCTCAGTCTCTGCCTTTGTTTTGAGGGCATTATTGCCACGCTTCTCTTTGGAAGCAGCACATCTGGATCCTTTTGCATATCTGTCAGAATCCCCCGCATCACACGGAATATGATCCTGACCGGAACGCTCATAAGCACACAGCAGAGTAGCCGCCATGTCCTCCACATCACTCTCACTGAGCGTGAGATTTTCAAGTGCTGTTAAGAGAAGATCTCCTACAACGCCACTTGGCCTGTGCTGCCAGACATCATTTAGCTTCTCCACTTTGTCAAGAGCCTGATAATAGTCTTCGTCAGACATCTGATCAAAGTCCCCGGCCTTTGCTCTCTTTGTAAATTCTGCTGCAGGATTCGTGATGCTTCTGTTTCTGTAACCATTTCCCGATGCCCTAAGGAGCTCCTCGTAAAGTTCTCTCATATTGTTGATCTTCATATGCATTCTCCTTTCATTTTGAACTCCAGTCACACGAAACCGTCTTAGGCAATGGCCGGAGCTGCATGTGCTGCATGACATTTACCGAATTGATAAATACAGTATAGCTGCATCAATTTTTTCATTCGTAAGTTTTACGAAAAAAACCATCAATCTGTGTTTAAACAGATTGGTGGCCTGTAAGAAAATGCTTCTATTTTTTTATTTTAGAGCTTTGAAGCATAATTCTAAGCTGCTTTTTTCTATACGCCTGCCTCTGTTCTCTGTCAAATGCTTCAAGCGTATCTCTTATTTCTGATTCACCAATATCTCCACCCAATGCAGAGCTTCCTGTCGCCTTGTCTGATATACCTGCCGCCTCCGTTTTTACATTGTCATAGCCTTTGAAATACTTAAGGAAAACCTCCGGACAGCCTGCCGGAGCATCCCCATTATACCGCCTGTACTCCTCCATGGAGTCAGCCTTATAATCATAATTTCTAAACCAGCTCACCGCCTCTGACATACCAGGGAACACATTTTTATCAAAGGTGCCTTCCTGAAACGCCGAAAATTCAAATGCACTTCCGCCATCTGTTCCGTAGAAATATACCACGCCGAACTCACAGTTGCTGACAAGTCTCACATCGGCATTCTCCGCAAACTGCCTTTTGCCTATGAGAAATATTCCGCCGCCTGTATCATTATCAATCCACATCGGCATAAAGACATTCTGATAAGCAGATGCTCTCTTATCCGAATTCAGTCTGTCGCGGACATTATCACACGCATTGTAATATTCATCCCATGTCGTATAACCTCCGGGGATTTCTGCATAGCCTGTGCCGCCAGAAAATGGATTATCCCCCACATATCTGAAATACGCATCCATTATGTCCATACTTTTATCCTTCTTGCGGGACTTGCCTCCATTTGAAAAGCCTGCATCATAAAGCAGTGTATTCACATCGACTGTTAATATGTCTCTCTGTAGATTCTCCGTGAGCTTGTCAAGAAATTCTGTATCAAAGAACATATCCGCTGCCTTGTCAAATCCTGCACGATCTGCCTTTCCAAGCTGCCGCAGTTTTTCAAGCCTTACCGCAGCCCGCCCACAGCCATCAAATACATCTTTCCCAAATGTTCTCTTACCAAATTCTATAAAATGCGACAGCGCTTTCTTGTCAGGAATATATTTGCTGCTTCCTGACCAGAACTCCAACAGTCTTCTGACGTATCCTGAGACCGATATAATACCATAATAAAAATCCAGGTAAGACGACATGAGCTCCACATACGGATTCTTCTTCTCGCCATCAAACTCGAATGAGTCGAGCAGTTCGGATGAGATATGTCTAAGACTCTCTATATCTGCATCTATACCTATAACTGACTCTGATGCCTGGCATTTGTCCATATACTTATCAAGCATCCTCAGTCTGTCTCCACACGACCTGTCCTCCGCATGCTTTACCGCTTCCAGCTCTGTTTCAAGTTCTGACCTCATCGCAAGTCTGGATGCTTCATCAAACCCCTCTGCCACAAATGATATGCTGTCCAGCAGTTTCTGGAGGCTGTTTATCTTCTCCAATGAAGCTGAAAGGCTTTTATCAGAAAGCAGCGCTTTCACAAGGAAACGGACATATTTTTTTCTGCTTGCCGCCGTGTCTGCCAGACAGTAATATTCCTCCTTCAAGCAAAGTCTTAGATTGTTCTCTCTCTTAGTTTTTACATATCCATATAAGAAAGAATTCTCCATATTCTCATGGTAATCACGTCCTATCCTGGCATAAAAATCTTCTCTGAAACCAGCCACTTCCTATGCCTCCTCCCGAAGCTTCTTTATCGCATCTATCTGCTTCTTTATACTGATGTATGCCCTTGCGCAATTATCTGCATCGGTATACAAAGTCTTGCCCCGCCTGCCAAGGAATACATCCAGCATGCCCTCCACCAGGATATCAAATATCGTAAGCGGATACCTGATATCCCTGGATTCATCCGTATAAAAAAGCTCACGAAGCTTCATATATCTGGCACAGAACCCTTCAGCATCGGCAAATTCCTGCCTGAACCGCTTCTCGCTTTCATCCCATCTTACTGCCAACTCATCAAAATATCTGTCAAGCTCTGCCATATCCGGATCTTCTTCAACATCCACATATTCACTCATGACCGCTTCTATCTCTTCGTCAGTCATGACATTGTCATCTGCCTCATCCAGAAACTCATCATACATCTGCATCTGTTCCTGACAGTACGTATCAAGTCCATCCTTCATGCTCCGGGTAAGGCTGTCTCCGATATCTTTCCCGGTAAGTGACTCATATGCCATGCTGAATATTTCAAACAGACCTGTTGCCCCTCTGACACCAAAATAAGCCTCTCCCCATAGCTCATCATATCTTTTCTCGATTGGTCTTACAGAAAACTCTCTCACACTTTTTGCGTGAAGGTAAAGCTGCTGAAATGAATCGGCATACGGTTCAGCATAGATTTGTTCAACCCACTCCATCTCGCTTGTCATGAGCAGTATCATGCAATAGAGATAATCATGTATAAATTCTTTGAATCTTGTCGGCATACATGGAATTTTCTCTTCCGAAGCTTTTTCTTCTGTCGCTTTCATTTTGCAAAAGTCATCATCCGAAAGCCCATTATCTTTTATCGTTTCGTCACTCTCTATCCACAGTCTGTTTCTTATACCATAGCTGTCCATGGATTTTACCATCTCATTTACAAGCTTTTCCACAGCCGCAGCTTTTCCCGTTTCTCCATCTGCCAGAACCCCCAACAGAAATGACGAGACTTTGTTGTCTCTTCCGCTTACAGCCTGATCCAGAGCCGATTCCAGCTCCCGGAACTTATTCTTGCGGAATTCTATATTTTTCCATTCTTTGTCCGATATTCTCAAAGCGATCACGCCCTCTTCTTTCTATATAATAATAGGCAAATTCTCTATCAAACTAACTATTAAACTAATATTTTGAAATGATTGCCTGATCAATCAGATTGATCTGCACCATCAAATCTGAAACTCATCTGCGTCTCCTTCAGAGATTTCACTTTGCGCTCTGTTACTTTATCAAACTCGCCAACAGTCCCGCACAGGAGAGGCGACTTTGGATCATAGCAGGCACAGTTCGCCTTTACCGCTGCCTCAGAATAGTTGGCATAACAATATCTGCAGCCATTCAAACATGTGTTGTATGAGCCGATCTCCACGCTCTCCATGCAGCCACACTCCGGGCGCTGCACCTTATCCTTTGACACCTTTATATCACAGCCTATGATCTCCTCGATGAGCTTCTTATCTATGCAGCAGTTATGCTCAATTCCGCATTTTTCAAGGTCTATAACCTCCGCACATGTCGCAACCACCATACCGTGGCTCCTTGCTATGTCGGCGATGGTCTTTGCAAATGCCTCAAGCTCATCATGACTCATCTCATATCTGTCCACTGCTTCCATGTTCTTCTTGTTCTTGGCATATATGTCGACAAAGCTTATGACACACTTCTCAGTACATCCGTCAAGCGCCTCTGCGATCTGGGTAAATGCTTTTATGTGATACTCCGGCGTGTACTTGTGTGTTAATACGATAGGATCGTACCTCCATATGACGCGCTTTTTTCCAATCTTTGCCGAAAGCTGCCGAAAAGCCGGAATGAGCTTTTGCTTCTTATCCGGAAGATTAGCCTCCATGTCTTTGCCATATCCTGTCAGAGTAAACTGGAAGTAATATTTGTATGCCTCAAGCTCATCAAGTCTTGGAAGCATCGGTATCGGATTCTTTGTCCAGAACACAATGCAGTCCACCACATCGGGCGACAGGTCTATCCTGCTTATCTGATGTGCGTTCATGGGATTCCTGACATACAGGAATCCCTCCTTTATTCTGTTGTAGAACCATTCCGAATAAAATGTCGGAATATCTGTTCTTCTGCTGGCACTAACTATCATAATTTTAAAATTCCCCTTGTATCTTCCATCGTTATCTGCTTCCTTATTCCGTCAAATTTGACATATCTTCCGCAGATCATATTTGCAAATATCATTCTTCTTGCAAATGACTTGGCCATTATCCTGCCATCCTTATCATAAAGACCACATTTTTCACCATTTGAAGTAACACTGTATCGAAGCTTTCCGTCATCTTCCTCAAACTGCTCTATAAAGCCATCGGCTGTCAGTCCCTTTATGACATTGTCGACACCAAATACCTCCTGAAGCCCACGTACACCATCAGGTACATATCCGGTCGTATCTGCAATAAGCTTGATTGCTTTTTCATGAACAGTCCACGGATACATATACATATTTTTTGCAAATTTATAAATATCCTGTGAGTATCCACTCCAGAACGTAAATCCCCTCATGGTTTCCTCAAGTATATCCAGAACAGTATTTTTATCGACAAGTTCCCTATTTTCAGTCTTTCCGCTTGTTATCTTAAACACCTGATAGCATATTCCCTTTGTGCTGTCCATGGGATAATTGTGGATCTCATCACTGACCTTTGTGAGCCCATCCCATCTGGATTTATCACATATCTTCGCACCATGAACATTGTCATAAAATATACTGTCAAATGAACCGTATTCATCCTGTCCAAAAAGCCATATCCTGTCCGGTGTATCCGGTGAACCTGTATAACTGTGGAACTCATCATAGGTAAAATAACAGCCTCTGTTGTTCTCCGGACTTTCACAGATCTCAAGATCGTGTCCATAGCGCATCTCGCAGTGCACAGGCTTTAGCAGTTCCACATCCATTCCCCTCTGCATGAGACAGGTTCTAAGGTATGTTCCATAGCGGATATCATATGATTCATTCTGCTCTCTGCACACTCCATCGTCATTTGGGATCTGTCTGTATGTGAATGCAACATAAACCGGCTTGTCCTTTATCTTTGAATGTATTATGCGGGCAAATCTTGACATGGCCTGATATGTATTGTATAGCGACCTGTCCTCTGCCTCATCGGGTACAGTGTGAATACACACCTCCTTCGTGGAATGTGGGAAGAAATAAATATCGCTTAGAGGTTCTCCTGGTCTGTTTTCCATATAATACAGATACTCATTAAAGTCCGTGCATGATTTTATTTCATCCGCCGCTTCATGAAACAAGCCAGAGTGTCTTTCCCCATTTGCGTTGTACTTATCAGATACAATCTCATTGTATCTCACCGTGTCCTGCTCCGGCATGTCAGCCGCTTCCGTGATCCTGTACGGCCAGCGTACTGGGTCAATTCCGGTGTAATCAAGCTTACTTTCCGGTGCTTTTCCGAGCACTCTTGCAGCATATGACATACCCCAGTAGTCAATACCTGTGCCACATCCTATGCTGATGGCTTTTATTTTATCCTGTCCCTCCATATCCACAAATATATCCGCATACGCCCTTGAAAACTGGAAGCCGTACGCCCTTGCATACTTCATTACATAGAATGCCGTCATATATCTATCCTCATAATCAGCGGTTCCGGCATCAAAGAGTTTGTTACAGTCCTTCGCAAATTTTATTCGCTCTTCTTTTGTAAGTCCCTCTATATAATTTTCAAGTGTTCCATACACTCTTCTCATGTATTCTCTAAGATTTATTACTGACATACAGCTCTCCTTTTGTCTCATCTCATTTTATAATTTTATCATCTTGTCATTTTATATCATTTTCCAGACGTTATTTTGTTTTTATCATTTTATATCATTTTTTCAGGCATTATTTTATCAGACCTTGTATCAACATTTGCAATCTCACTTGTCTCTCTGTCTGTTCAACAGCCTCACTTTCTCCGCCGCTTTGTTCACGTATACTACAGTTTTATTCATATCATCCGGGCTGCTGTATATGGATTTTCTGTGATTTGACATATATACATCAAGCATTCCACAAATAGCAGAGCGAAGCACTGACAGATAACTATATGGCACCTCATCTGAGTATATCATATTTACAAATTCTTTAAAATACTTACTGAACTCTTCCAGATCACCAAGCTGCTCAGCCAGATTTCCCGGACATTTAAACGCATTATCTGCTTCGCCGTAAGCGTCATATTCCCGGCAATCCGCTATATCTTCACAGATAAGCTCTCCATCACAGAGCTCATCAATATCACATTCTGGAACATCCCACTCATCAACATTCATGTCAAAAGGATCGATATCATCCAAGTTCAGCCCGGCAGAATCATTTTCATCCTCTGCTTCATCTTCAAAGCATTCCCTCTCGCCTATCTCATTCATCCTTTTTTGTATCGCATCCGACATCCAGCTGATCTCATCACCCGGATGCATGAACTCATAGACGAGTGAGCACCAGGTAATGATACCTGCATCACCTATATATCCATCAACATAATACCAGAAAAGCAGACTGTCCTTATCATTCTCTGATGCAAAATCATGACATCCACGAAGGATTGTATTAAATGTAGCATCCGGAAGATCTCTCGTCAGAAACGATGTCCATGTCATATCAAGGAGAGACATCCTTATCGCCAGATAAAGATACAGCCTTACGTACCTGCAAAAGCTTTTCTGTGCCGGCAGTGCGCTTTTAGATGTTATATGCCCAAGCCACAGCCCATTTTCATATCCATACCGATCCATATCATATAAAAGCTCCGATATCAGCTCCCTGGCTTTATCATCGTCGTACCTGCCATTTTCATCTGTTACCAACGGCGTAAGCAAAGTATTTCTCCCACACGCCTCGCTCTCAAGGTTTTCCAGCATTCTATGAAACTCTGCTTTATCCATCTGCAAATTACTTCTCTTTGAAAATTCATCATTACTCATATTTTTTCTCCTTGATTAAAACCTGATACATCTTATTGAACACCAGCCATGCAAAATTTGCCTTCGGCAAATGGCTGGCGCTGCATGTATCTTATTATAATCTCTCTTATTATTTGCTCGTAAAAACTACGAACTTCATTTTATAATTTTGTTTTTTATGGATTTTCTTATTTTTATGTGATATTTTGGTACTCTGAATTGTTTTATATATGAGATCTCAAATAAGAAATAAACTGCTGATATAAAACATGGAGGTGACAGACTTGAAACAACAGCAGCTGCTTGAATTATATGATACATACTCTGACAATGTATTCCGTCTCGCAATGAGTTTTCTTGGCAATACTGCGGACTCGGAAGACATCGTCCAGAGTGTATTTACAAAACTACTGGAAAAAAGTCCACACATATCAAAGGGGAAGGAAAAGTCCTATCTTCTCACTATGACGGCCAATATGTGCAGAAACCACCTGAAATCTGCAGCACACCGGCTAAATACAAGCTATGAAAAACTGATCTGTGATATTCCTGAGGGTAATTTAATGGATGGAGCTGACAATGAACTGCAAAGTGGAATAAGCAGCGGATTCAGAGACGGATTAAGCCTTGAAGAACAAGATATGTTTGAAGCTTTAAGCAGGCTGCCGGATACATACCGGACAGTTCTATACCTGCACTACTATGAGGGCTACAAATTGGTTGAGATTGCAAAGATGCTGTACATCTCGTCATCTGCAGTCACCATGAGGATATCCAGAGGAAGAAAAGAGTTAAAGGAAATTTTAAAGGAGGAATAATTATGCCAGACAAAGATAAGATTTATGATATAAATGATCACTCCATTCAAAACACTGCCACACAGGCAAAAGGTGATACTGACGAGAAACTGCCTGATGCGGATATACAAATAATAAATTTGTACAAAAAGACTATGGATAACATCTCCATGCCTCAGGATAAAAAGAATGAACTCAAAGCTGACCTCGAATCACTGTCCCATGACAGCCGAAGCCGCCGCAAAGCTGCAAAAATAGCCCGATACGCAGCCATAGCCGCTGCCTTTTGTGCAGTTGTCCTGTGCATCCCTGCAACACGCACCACAGTCTCTGCAGCAATAGAATACCTGAAAGAGACTTTCCATCTGGCAGACGGAAGTGAAGTAACATATGAACAAAACAGTGAAGGCAATTCCATTTCATTCTCAATTACAACTGATGACGACAAGGGATATACGAAAGTTGAAAACAGCCGGCTCTACTTTGTCTTTGGAAACACCAAAGAAGATATCACTGACAAATGTGGTCCTGACAAATACTTCCGTCACGAAATCCAAAACAGCGATGGCTCCAAAAGTGTCATACTGATTGGCGGCACACCAGAAAGCCATGGCTGGGCAGAGCTTTTATTTGATAAAAACGGAAAGTATATTTTCAATAACATGGATGTAGATGACTACAACGATCCATGGCTTGATACCGCTCTGAATGCAGAGGGTGTGGACAGTGGAAATCCATATCTGGATGAGCAGCTTACTTCTGACGATTCTGATTCTGGCACGAAATAAACATCAGAAAGCCAGAATGGCAATATTCAAAAATGCAAATAGAAAGCAGAAAGATACAAAATTTTCCTTTTTATCCTTTTTTTGATATCAGCAAAAGTTTTAGGAAAATTTTGTATCTTTTTATTGAAAAAAGCCTTTATTTTTACAACTCTCTAACTCCATTTATTTTGGAACAGATTTTTGACGAGCTTTTGACTGACCATTGAACATCACCGCTCGCTTAAATCAAGTTTATGCCAGACTATTCACATTACAGTCTCATCGGAATTTTCTTATCCTGAAGGTATCTCTTCAGATCTCCGATCTCAAGCTCCTTATAGTGGAAAAGTGAAGCCGCAAGGGCTGCATCCGCACCGCCCTCTGTCAGGGCATCATAGAAATGATCCTTAGTTCCCGCACCGCCTGATGCTATGACCGGAATATTCACATTGTCTGCTATGGTTCTGGTGAGTTCTATGTCATATCCCGCCTTTGTACCATCGCAGTCCATGCTGGTCAGCAATATCTCTCCTGCGCCAAGCTCTGCAGCCTTCATGGCCCACTCAACTGCATCTATTCCGCAGTCAATACGTCCACCATGCTTATATATGTTCCAGCCTGAGCCATCGTCACGTCTCTTTGCATCGATGGCAAGCACGACGCACTGGCTTCCGAACTTATCAGCCGCATCTGCTATAAGTGTAGGATTGTCTATGGCTGCTGAGTTCACTGATATCTTGTCTGCGCCCTCTCTGAGTATCGCCTTGAAATCATCCACTGTTCTGATTCCGCCGCCCACTGTAAATGGGATAAATATAGTCTCAGCCACACGCCTTACCATATCAACCACAATATTTCTCTGATCTGAGGAAGCTGTTATGTCAAGGAATACGAGTTCATCAGCTCCCGCTTTGTCATAGGCTGCACCAACTGCAACAGGATCTCCGGCATCTGTAAGATTTACAAAATTTACACCCTTTACAACTCTTCCGTTCTTGACATCAAGACATGGTATTATTCTCTTTGTATGCATGCTCTACACCTCCAGGTCGATAAAATTCTTCAGTATCTTAAGTCCAACTTCTGAGCTCTTCTCAGGATGGAACTGACATGCAAATACATTGCCGTGCTCCACAGATGCATGAATCTGAGTTGAATAGAATGTGGATGCTGCCACATCCTCCTGATTCTTTGCCTTCAGATAATATGAGTGAACAAAGTAGACATATGGATTCTCAGGAAGTCCCTTGAAAAGTCTTGCCTTTGGATTTATCTCAAGATTGTTCCAGCCTATCTGTGGTATCTTGAGCCCCGGCGCATCCGGTATACGAAGTATCTCACCGTCTAAGATCCCAAGTCCTGTTGCCTCCGGCGACTCCTCGCTGGTCTTGAACAGAAGCTGAAGTCCAAGGCATATTCCAAGAAATGGCTTGTCTGCATCCACAACATCATAGATGACATTCTCAAGTCCATACTCCCTGATCTTATTCATGGCGTCTCCGAAGCTTCCAACTCCCGGAAGGATAACCTTGTCACTAGCCATGATCACATCTCTGTCCCTTGTGATGACAGCCTCCTCACCAAGATACTGAACCGCCTTCTCAACACTCTTTATGTTTCCTGCATCGTAATCCAAAATTGAAATCATCTGTTTTTTCCTTTCAAGTCAAGCACTTTTTCAGATACTTGTTTACGTATTAAGAATGGATAAATGTCATTTCATTACTTTTATGTACTCTTTGTTACATTTCAGTACACATCATATTTAGTATATAATTAGTACACTAAAATTCATACTAATTAGACATTATATGATTAGCCATTTCATTTATCTGTCGCTGTAGTGATATCTACAAGCAAGAATATATACATTGTCATCATCGATCTTGTATATTATTCTGTCTTTATCATTTACTCGTCTGCTCCAAAAACCAGCCAAATTTCCAATTAATGGTTCAGGCTTGCCAATGCCTTCATTTCCATTTCTGCATATATCTTCTATAAGACTATTTATTTTCTTTAGTATCTTTCTGTCTTCCGTCTGCCAATAAACATAGTCTTTCCAGCCATTGTCAGTAAAGACCTTATTCATCCGCAGATACCTCCGTCAGATCATGAACAGTAAAGTTTCCTTTTTCTAGCTGTGCTTTTGATTCCATCAGCCAATCATAATTGGCTTTATCCCCCATTACATACACATTTTCCATCAGGTTATTATATGCCTCCTCGGACAGCATAACAACATTTTTATTATCCTTACGAGTTACGATCATCGTTTCATAATCATCTGTAACTTTATCCATATACTTTTTCATATTATCACGTAAGTTTGTATAATTAACAGCTAACATAAGAACACCTCCTCATATTTATGTACAGTTTTCTGTACTTATATTGTACTGTACAGAAAACTGTACGTCAAGCATCTATATTATCTTATGCCTATGCTATAATAGATATTCTGTCCTTGCATGTAATTCTTAGAACCTCAGCTTGCTTCCCTTGCCACCGCGCTTGCCCGGCTTAACTCTGGTGAAGATTATCTCGTTGTCTCCAACCTTGAAGGTATCCTTTGTGCTTCCCACAAATACCGACTCAAGGACATCATCCCCCTCTAAATTGATGAGCTTGACTCCCGCTGCTCCCTTGCCCTTTTCAGGGATCTCGGAGATATCAACTCTTATGTAATATCCTTTTTCTGACTGTGCAATAATAAAATCTCCCTCAGAGAATTTACCTATGTAAATTATATCATCACCGACTTTTGAAGCATTTGCGGCACGCCTTGTGGTATCAAATGCGGAACCGTCTACTACCTTGGCAAGTCCCTGCCTGCTCACGAACAACAGCTTGTCCGTCACAAAATGCTCTATGCAATCCATGAACAGAATGTTCTCGTCACCGTTCATGTTACAGAATTCAAACACCTGGATTCCCTTGTCGGCAAGACGTCCTATGAGGCTTCCACCGCCCTTCTTGCTGGTGTTCTTCTTAGCCTGAAGCTTGATGATATCAGCGACCTTGATCGTATACACCTGATTATTGTCGGCAAATACCGCTATCCTGTCAAGATTCTGACACTTCACTGCGAATCTGTAATCCTTTGTGATCTGTTCAATGTTCTTCTCGTATACATTTGCATCTACGACCTTGATATAATAGAATCTGTCGAGAAGTACAGCCACATCTGTAGCAACGACCTCTGCCTTCTTCACAACGACAGTTCCATAGTTATGGATCTGAGTTCTTCTAGGTATGGCGTACTTTGCCTTTATCTCAAGCATGTCATCTATCATCTGCTGCTTCATGGCATCCCTGGACTCCATAAGCCTTGTGTACTTCTTGATGAGCTTCTCAGCGTCTGCCAGCTCCTTCTTTAAGGCATTGATCTCCAGACCAATGAGCTTCTGAAGTCTCATGGCAAGTATCGCATCCGCCTGCTTCTCTGTGAAACACAGGAACTTCGCATCCGCCTCTGAGCCCTTGAATCTGAACTTGATATTAGATGTATCGCCGTGCATAAGGCACGCCTTGGCATCTGCAACCTTTGTACTTCCGCGGAGTATCTCTATGATCAGGTCTATACAGTCAACCGCTGTCAGGAGTCCCATCTTGATCTCCCTGATCTCCTCCTGCTGAGCGAGAAGCTTTCTATACTTCGTGTCATACAGACCGTACTTGAAATCTGTGTATACCTTCAGTATCTTCTTGAGTCCCATGACCTCCGGCTTGCCGTTGTTGATGCAGTTGATATTCACGCCAAATGTATCCTCAAGGGCTGCCTTCTTATATAATATATTGATGATGTTCTGTATCTCCTCGTCAGAAGTTCCCTTCTTCACATCTATACACAGGCATTCACCATTCTTGTCTCCTCTGTCCGCGATATCCACGACCGCTGGAAGCTCTCTGTTTCTGACAAGCTCTGCAACAGTATCTAGGAACTTGGCAGTGCCTCCGATCATGGTATATGGAAGCTCTGTGACACAGATGCTCTTTCTTCCGTATCCGATATCCCTGACCTCTACCTTGCCTCTCACCTTGATCTTGCCAAGTCCTGTAGCATACACATTGTACAGTTCCTCAGGTGTGGCATTGATGATTCCTCCTGTGGCAAAATCCGGTCCCGGCATGAGCGCAAGCAGATCCTCTAGCTCTATCTCAGGATCATTCAGATATGCAACCGTGGCATCTATGACCTCACCGAGATTGTGTGTAGGAATATTTGTCGCCATACCTACGGCGATACCGGTTGAACCGCTCACCAGGATATTTGGCACCTGGAAAGGCAGGAAAGTCGGCTCTGTCTCCGTTCCGTCAAAGTTCGGTATGAACTGATCCTTGAAGAACGGAAGATCCTTCATACACACATCCTCTGTGTACTTGGATATACGCGCCTCAGTGTATCGCATGGCAGCCGCACCGGAACCGTCCACCGCACCAAAGTTGCCGTGTGGGTCAACAAGTGGTATCGGCAGCTTCCAGTTCTGCGCCATATTTACAAGTCCTTCATATATAGAACTGTCTCCGTGTGGATGATATTTACCCATAGTATCTCCAACTATTCTCGCACATTTTCTGTGTGGCTTGTCGGAGCCTGCAAGACCGTCCAGTGAGTAAAGTATTCTTCTCTGGACAGGCTTTAATCCATCCCTTACATCCGGGAGAGCTCTCTCTGTTATAACCGACATGGAATAGTCCACATAGGACTGTCCCATCTCGCTCTCATAATCTACGTTTAATATCTTTTCCGACATGATCTATCCCTTTCATCATACAAACTATGAAAACACGCTGTGCAGTATTTTTCAAATATAACTCTATATAAGCTTAGATATCGAGTACAGCATCCGCACTGTGTGTCTCTATGTACTCTCTTCTAGGCGCAACCTCTGTTCCCATGAGCGTCTGTGTGAGCTGATTTGCCTCAATACGGCTGTTCACTGATACCTGCTTTAAAAGTCTCGTCTCCGGATTCATGGTCGTCTCATAGAGCTGGTCTGCGTCCATCTCACCGAGTCCCTTGTATCTCTGGATCGTGAACTTGTTCGTGTGTGTCTTTCTGTACTTTGCAAGCTCATCATCTGAGTACAGATATTTGATGTTCTTGCCCTCGCCAACTCTGTAGAGAGGCGGAATAGCTATGTATATATGTCCCTCGCTGATAAGGTCAGGATAAAATCTATAGAAGAATGTAAGCAGAAGTGTCGCTATGTGGGCACCGTCCACATCGGCATCCGTCATGATGATTATCTTATCATAGTTCAGCTTACTTATGTCAAAATCGTTGCCATAGCCCTGCATGAAGCCACAGCCAAATGCATTGATGAGCGCTTTTATCTCGGCATTCTCAAGCACCTTTGCAACAGGCTTCTTCTCCACGTTGAGTATCTTACCTCTAAGTGGAAGTATTGCCTGATACTTTCTGTTTCTCGCGGTCTTGGCTGAGCCTCCCGCCGAATCTCCCTCGACTATGAATATCTCGCATTTAGAAGAATCTGAGGACTCCTGCTTTGCAAGCTTGCCATTTCCCTCAAATGAGAACTTGTTGATGTTGATCTTGGACTTCTCAAGCGCCTTTCTCTTGGAGAGCGCCACCGCCCTGTCCACTATATCCTTCAGCACATCATAATTTCTGTCAAAATAAACTGTGAGCTGTTCCTTCACGATATCGTCAATAGCCTTTGACACATCCGTATTTGAAAGCTTTGTCTTGGTCTGTCCCTCGAACTGAGGATCCGGATGCTTCACGGATATGATTGCCTGCATGCCAGATCTTATGTCTGCACCTGTCAGGTTGGAATCTTTCTCCTTCAAAACTCCAAGCTCATTTCTTGCATAATTATTGATAAGCTTGGCAAATGCTGACTTGAATCCCGTCACATGGGTTCCGCCTTCAGGATTCGTGATATTATTTGTAAATCCTATGATATTCTCCTCGCCGTCCTCCGTCATCAAAAATACGATATCAGCGGCGATTCCGTCCTTCTCACCGGATATGGCGACAACCGGTGATGTATGCGTGAGTCCCTGTGATATATCCTCAACAAATGCTGAAAGACCTCCCGGCTGATGGAATACTATAGGCTCCTCGCCGTCCCTCTTATTCTGAAATGTGATCGTAAGATTCGGATTCAGGTATGCAGTCTCCTTAATCCTTTGTTTGATGGCGTCCGCCTTGAACTTTACTGTCTCAAATATTGTATCATCAGGATAGAGTGTTACCGTCGTACCTGTTCTCTTTTCCCTGAGTTTTGTCTTTGGAAGCATACCGTCAACAAGTTCAGTTGTCGGTATTCCCTTCTCGTATGTATCGTGATAGAGGTAACCATCTCTGGCTACATCCACTATAAGCTTGTTGGACAGTGCATTTACAACGGCAGAACCTACTCCGTGGAGTCCACCGCTTATCTTATAAGTTGAACTGTTGAACTTACCACCTGCATGCAATACTGTGTATACAACGCGCTCCGCAGGAATGCCCTCCTGCTCGTGGATATCAACCGGAACACCTCGTCCATCGTCAGAAACCGTTGCCGAGCCATCCTCATTGATGCTCACCCATATGTTGTTGCAATATCCCGCCAGATGCTCATCCACCGAGTTGTCTATAAGCTCCTGTATGAGGTGATTCAGTCCGCTTCGCCCTGTGTTACCGATGTACATTCCTGGTCTCAGTCTTACCGGCTCAAGTCCCTTTAACACCTCAATATTTTTTGCACTGTATGACATAATCTTCTCCCATTTTATAAATATATTTGCAGCTGACAGATTTTCTAAGTTTATCCCACTGTATCATGCAGCTCGCATAGCACCAACCTTATCATGTCAGATGCGTATTTTTTTACTTAACCTTCATTTGTTCTATTGAAAATACAACAAATAAAGGAAACCCCTAGAATTATAGCCTAAAAGTTTCCTTCTTGCAAAGCATTTATTGCTCTGATGCGTTATCTGATGTACTTTCTCTGTTTCTCTCATGTATCATTTCCGGTTCACTTTCATTCTCCTTTATGATGTCCAGGTCGAAGTAAAATACCACTCCATCTTCTACGTTATAAACACCATAATTCTTGTTGTGAGCCGCCATGGACGCAGCAACTATAGAAAGTCCGATGCCGCTTCCACCGTACTCTCTGGTTCTGGCCTTATCAACCTTGTAAAACTTAATAAATACCTTATCAAGCTCATCCGCCGGTATATTCGGACCTTCATCATATACAAATACTCGTAAGTTTCCTGTTACAAGGCCATCATCCGTCTTTTTCGGCTGGTCATAATCCATACTCGCTGTCCATATTCTGACCTTACCGCCATCCGTGCAGTAATGTAGTGCATTTGTGAAGTAATTTGTAAATACCTGCTCTATCATAAATTCGTCGGCATACACATTGCACACATCTTCAATCGACTTATCAAGTTCAACATTGGCATGGTTTTGTTCAACCAGAATTGACGAGGAATCGACAACATTCTTAATAAGAGCATCTATGTCAAATACCACCGGATGAACCCTGTCAACACCAAATTCAAGTTCATTCAGATCAAGCAGCTGCCTTACAAGCTTATTCATCTTGCCGGCCTCATCGAGGATGACATCGCAGTAAAACTCTTTGCTCTCCTCGTCATCTATGACATTATCCTTGAGTCCCTCTGCATATCCCTGTATCAGGGCAATCGGAGTTTTGAGCTCATGTGACACATGGGACAGAAACTCCTTACGCATCTCATCTATCTGAACTTTCTCATCGATATCTGTCTGCAGCTTCGCATTTGCCTCCTGGAGCTCTGTCAGAGTATTCTTTAACTGATATGACATCTCATTCATACTGTCAGCAAGCTCACCAATCTCGTCGTTCTCCGGATATTCTACCTTCACATCCAGATCCAGCTGTGCCATCCTGTTGGCTATGGCGGCCATCTTCTTGATTGGTTTTGCAAATGAATTGCTGAAGAAATACGTCATGACAAATCCCAGCAGTGCCACAGCAGAAAATACCAACAAGAAGAATTTGATGGACGTAACAATTGTGGAATCTACACTTGATATAGGCTTACGTATAATAACCACGAAGCCGTTGTCAAGGAATCCAACTATATCATAATAGCTTGAACCTGTATTCTTATCGTTAGTTATCTGTATGTCATATTTGTCTGTCTTTTCTATCTGCTTTCTCTTTATCTTTGAATTGTTATCATTCTTACCGCCACTGTATTTGAAATAATCTGCTATGAACGACAGATTGTTATACACTGCCGCCTCCTCATTGACAGTGGTATAGACTTTCATGTTCTCGCTGTCAAATATGAATATCATGGCACCTGACTCGTTCACTACATCATTTGTCAGTGATCTGGCATCCACATCGTCATCATCGCCAAAAAGAGCATTACAGGAGTTGTATGTAGTAAGGAGCATCTTCTCCATACTATTATAATAATATCTCTTGATAAACAAAAACGTTATTGCACACGACATAACTATCATACATATGATTATCGCTGCCAGGCTGAAAGTTATCTTCGTCCTTATGGATGATCTGATAGATGATTTCATTATTCCACCTCAAATTTGTAGCCCATACCCCAGATTGTCTTTATATATTCGCCCTTGTCTCCCATCTTGTTCCTGAGCTTCTTGACATGGGTATCTATGGTTCTGGCGTCTCCAAAATAATCGTAGTTCCATACATTGTTCAGTATCTTTTCTCTGGAAAGAGCAACCCCCTTGTTGACTATGAAATACTGAAGCAGCTCAAATTCTTTAAAGCTGAGTTCAATAGGTTTTCCATCTATGGTTACAACATGAGCTGCAAGATCCATCTCGATTCCACCAGCCACAAGTTTCTCATCAGATGCCGCATCCGATGTACGTCTTAAGATAGCAGCTACTCTCGCCATGAGGATCTTCGGGCTGAAAGGCTTGGTCACGTACTCATCAACGCCCAGATCAAATCCCATAAGCTCATCTCTCTCATCAGCCTTTGCAGTGAGCATGATGACTGGCACCTGGGAGAATTTTCTGATCTCCTTGAGGGTCTCCCATCCGTCCATCTTCGGCATCATGACATCAAGTATAACAAGGGAGATATTCTTATCATTCATAAATATATCAAGTGCCTGCTCTCCGTCTCCGGCCTCAAGAACGGTGTAACCATCCCTTGTCAGGAAATCTTTCACAAGCTTTCGCATTCTGCTCTCATCATCAACCATCAATACCTTTATCGCATCCATAATATACCTCCGCACATATATTTCTATCCAACTTTTTACAATATAACATCCAAATTTGTATAAAATGTGAATTGACTATATAAAATTCAGGCAGCAAGATCACTTACTGCCTGAATCTGTATATTATATACTATTCTCTCTTTCTTCTTCCTACTCAGCATCTGCCTCAGTGTCAGAATCTGCTGCTGTATCTGTCTCAGATGTTGCAGTGTCATCAACGAGCTCCTCATTCGGATCTATGGCTTCTGTGTTCGCCTCTGTTGTGCTGCCAGCCTCTGTCGTTGCTGTGGTTGCCATCTCTCCCTTAAGTGTCACGTTCTCCTGCTGTGCCAGTGCATATACCGCATCATTGTATGCTGTATACTTACTCTGGGCATCTGAGAGAAGCTTCTGTGCCTCAGTCTGAACATCCTTATCCTTGTCCTTGATCGCAGTCTCTACCTTCTGAAGTGCCTGATACTGTGTGTTCATGGCGTCAAAATATTTGTCTCTCAGATCCTTGACCTCATCTGTCTTCAGGCTTATAGCCTCTATATCTGAAAGAAATGTCTTATACTTTGGAAGCAGATTGTCTGTCAGATCCTTGAGAAGAGCGTCCGTATCAATGGTTGTACCCTCAGCAAAATATGCATTGTACTTTGTCATGATCTCTGCCTCTTCTGTCTCCACCTTCGGAATGTCTGTGCCGACAAACTGGATAAGCTCATCCTTGACCTCTGATGCTGCCTCAGTAGTAGCCGTTGTCTCAGTGTCATCCTTCTTGCCACCACATGCCGTAAGTGAAAATGCCATTGCAAGTGCCATCATTGTAACTAAAAATCTGCGTCTCATAATCTCGTATCTCCTTGTCATCTCATTGTTCTCATGCCCGTCTGTCACATAAAAATGTCTCGCAGAACAATCTACATGGTTATGGCAGAACACGAATCCTGTCGTGTTCTGCCATAATTCAGTATACCACTCCCATGGTATAGGTGGCAACCCATATATATAACTTCTACCCACATTTTGGATCACACATCGGGGGCATCGGGGTCAGAGCATACATTATAGGAAATATCATCTACGTTTTTTCTTCTCCTTAGGGGGATTCTCTGCTATGTATTTTTCGTACATATCAGGTCTATGCTCCTTCGTTCGGGCGATAGACTGCTCAAGTCTCCACTCATTTATAAGTTTGTGGTTACCCGAAAGCAATACATCCGGAACCCTCCTGCCCATAAATTCAGGCGGTCTGGTGTACTGTGGATATTCAAGCAGATTATTATAGAATGTCTCAATCTCAGCGCTGTCTTCATTGTTCAGAACCCCTGGCACAAGACGCGACACAGCATCGACTATAGCCATAGCCGGAAGCTCACCTCCCGTAAGGACAAAATCCCCGATGGACATATAGTCATCAACTATCATCTCCAGAACTCTCTCATCAATTCCCTCGTAATGTCCACAGAGCAACACTATATCCTCTTTCTCAGAGAGTTCCTGTGCAATACACTGGTTAAATGTTCTTCCCTGCGGCGTCATATATATGACCCACGGTTTTCTGCCAAGTCTCTCCACCAGAGCCGTATATGCATCATACACAGGCTGCGCCTGCATGACCATTCCAGCACCGCCGCCATAAGGATAATCATCCACATGATTGTGCTTGTCCTCTGTATAATCTCTTATATTTATCGCCTCAATGTGAAGCTTTCCAGATTCCATAGCCCTGCCTGTTATGCTGGTTGAAAGTCCATTCATAACCATCTCAGGGAAAAGTGTCAAAATATAAAAATTCATAGTCTGCTCCTAGTATATGTTCATCATCTCATCAAACGCCTGTATACGATCAATTCCCAGCACCGTCATCTGAATCATCTGCCTCTACCATCTCAAATGTTTTGACTTTGACTCTTTTGTTTTCTGTATCAACATCATATACAAAATCCGCGACAACGGGTATGAGGATCTCGCCGCCGTCATCTTTCTTTACGACAAATACATCATTTGCCGGAGTCTCAAGAACATCATCAAGGGTTCCTATATGCTTGTCGTTCTGATCATACACATCAGCGTCAAGAACATCACAAATAAAAAATTCCCCGTCCAAAAGAGGTACGGCATCCTCCCTGTCAACTAAAATGTCATAGTTTTTAAAACGCTCTATATCATTTATATTATCGTATTCTTTAAACTTAAGAATAACCATATTTTTCAAAAATTTGCAAGATGTACAATTGACCTCCAAAGTCTCTCTGCCATTTGACAGATAGCACTTCTTCAAGGTCTTGAAACGATCATTGTCATCTGTTGTCGGATATACCTTAACCTCGCCCTTTATACCATGGCTTGAGGTTATCACACCTACTCTGAGTCTGTCTTCAAAATTTTGTTCCATACTCTCTCCTATCGAAACTGATATTACATCATATTATAAACATCATCTTATATCAGGCCTTACGCCTGTGACATATAAAACGGTAGCACGCTGAGGCGTGCGCAGGTCATCAGGCCTTACGCCTGTGACATATAAAACGGTAGCGCGCTGAGGCGCGCGTAGGTCATCAGGCCTTTCGCCTGTGACATATAATAAGGGGGAGTATAAACTCCCCCTCTTAACTCGGTAATAAAATCCTCTGTCATATGAAGATTAAGAAATACCACTTATCCTGCCTATGCAGTTCTACTTAATATCAACGACAACCTTCTTATCACCCTTTGAAGCAGCTGCCTTGACAACTGTACGGATGGATTTGGCTATTCTGCCCTGCTTGCCGATTACCTTACCCATGTCTTCTGGTGCAACAGTAAGGTCTATCTTTATTATGCCGTCTTCTTCAGTCTCGGTTACAGCTATCTGCTCAGGATGATCTACTAGGGACTTTGCAATGATTTCTACTAAATCTTTCATCTCTATACCTCCCAAATGGAACACCAGCCATGCAAAATCGACTTCGTCGATGGCTGGCGCTGCATATCAGCTTTTCATAGAAAAGCTGATACATCCGTAAAATTACTTCTCGATACCTGCCTGCTTTAATAACTTTGCAACTGACTCAGTTGGCTGTGCTCCAGTAGCTAACCACTTCTTAGCAGCCTCCTCGTCAATCTTTACTACAGATGGCTCCTGGTTAGGATCATATGTTCCGATCTCCTCGATGAATCTACCATCTCTTGGTGATCTTGAATCTGCTACGATTACTCTGTAGAAAGGATGCTTCTTATAACCCATTCTTCTTAATCTAATCTTTACTGCCATTGTTCTTGTTCCTCCTAAATATTAATTATCTTAAGCCAAAAGGCATTTTAAAACCACCGCGTCTTCTCTTTCCGCCCATCATGCCTGACATCTGCTTCATCATCTTCTTAGACTGTTCAAACTGTTTAAGGAAGCGATTCACATCTGCTATCTGGACACCTGCTCCATCTGCGATACGCTTCTTTCTTGACGGCGATATCGGATCCTGGAGTGAACGCTCTCTCGGTGTCATGGACTGAATGATTGCTTTTGGTGTTTTAGCAGCGTTCTCATCTATCTCAACATTCTTCATCTGACTTGCCATGCCTGGCATCATCGAAAGGATCTCCTGCATGCCGCCCATCTGCTCGAGCTGAGCCATCTGATCAAGAAAATCGTTGAAATCAAAACTTGCTTTGCGGAACTTCTGTTCCATCTCCTTTGCCTTCTCCTCATCGATGGCCGACTGGGCTTTCTCTATGAGTGACTCAACATCACCCATGCCGAGGATTCGGCTCGCCATACGATCCGGATAAAATGGTTCCAGATCTGTAAGCTTTTCTCCCATACCTGAGTACAGGATCGGCTTGCCTGTAACTGCCTTGATCGACAGCGCAGCACCGCCTCTGGTATCACCATCCAGCTTTGTGAGGATGACACCATCTATACCTATCTTATCATTGAATGATGTCGCAACATTTACCGCATCCTGACCTGTCATGGAATCGACGGTGAGTATCGTGTATGCAACATCTATATTCGCCTTTATCTCTGCAAGCTCATTCATCATGTCTTCATCAACATGAAGTCGGCCTGCTGTATCGAGAAATACGAGATTGATATTGTTCTTGGCCGCGTGCTGTATAGCAGCCTTCGCAATATCCAATGGCTTGTTGTTGTCTCCCATGGCAAATACGGGAACGCCAACCTTCTCTCCATTCACCTGCAGCTGTTTGATAGCCGCTGGTCTATATACATCACATGCCACAAGAAGTGGCTTCTTGCCTTTGTTCTTGAACTGATATGCAAGCTTTGCAACTGTAGTTGTCTTACCTGCACCCTGAAGTCCACACATCATGATGACCGTGATCTCATTCGATGGCCTGAGCTTGATCTCTGTCATCTCAGAGCCCATGAGCTTATCCATCTCTTCCTTAACGATCTTGATGACCATGTGTCCAGGATTCAGACCCTTGAGGACTTCCTCACCTACAGCTCTGTCACTCACCGATTTGACAAATGACTTTACGACCTTGAAGTTGACATCGGCCTCTAACAGTGCTCTCTTAACTTCCTTCATAGCCTCCTTGACATCATCCTCAGTAAGTACGCCCTTGCTTCTCAGCTTCTTAAATACGTTCTGCAGTTTATCTGATAAACTGTCAAATGCCATAGACATTCTCCCTTCTGATATAAACTATCGGGTACATGCATCCCCACTCTGTAAATCCTAGGGCGGTTCTGCAATACATCACTACCTGTCATCAGAAATCTTCGAGTATCTTATCTGAATAATTCACTATATCTTCAATTCTGCCTGCAAGCCGCTCGTCCGAATTGATCGCCTTGAGCTCATCCGCACATTCTTTGATCTTCTGAACCTGTTCCTGTGCCTTCATGAACTTATGTACCAGCATAAGCTTCTCCTCATACTCCTCAAGGATCTTGTCACAGCGCCTTACCATATCGTACACGCCCTGTCTGCTTATGTTGTTGAGTCTCGCTATCTCCGAGTAAGACATGTCATTGTTCACAACATCCTCGTACACGCTCTTCTGATGCTCTGTGAGCAGCTCACCATAAAAATCATATAACATAGACTGTCTGACTATCTTCTCCATAACAAACTCTCCGTAACGCACTTGCATGTAAAGTACTTTTGCTTTACCATGGGCTATTCTAATACAGGCGGGGTGGGTTGTCAAGTATTTTTTCTTGACAAGGTAAAATTATATTTTTTAATCTAGACACTATATACACAAACTATTCAATATTGAATAGTTTGAAGTCAAAAAGCGCCATACTATTCAAAACTGAGTAGTATGGCACATTGTACTGCTTTTGTATCTATATCTGCAGCAAATCCTCCGTCTTACAACACAAAACCCGGCATAACCTCACAACATCTATTGCCTTTGTCTTGTTGATATCTCTCTGCCGCTGCTCAAACAACTGTATCTGACGAAGTGGCACTCCCGAAAGCTCAGCAAGCCTCCTAGAATACGCTGTGCCGATGAAAGATAATCATCTGGATAAGCGCGCATCTCCATTTGTCATCTCCTCCCTCATGATATCAATAATATAAAGCTCATGAATATCAGCTTTTTCTCTTTTACGCTTTCTGTACTCTCGCCTGGCATCCCGTTCACGTTCCATTTTCCTTGTATAGTATATGTCAGAATCAACATTTTCACATCCGACAAATTCAATCTGTTCAAATGCCTTAGGGCTTTTTAGGACAATCTGTTCGCCAAGCTTTCCCAATCTCATAGCCTCCGAAAGCTTCTCCAGTGATATAACTCCCGCAACAAAATCCTGTGCAAATGAAAAGTACATTAGCGAAATAACACTGTTATAATCTCCACTTAAGGCAGGCCACTCCTGTATCCAACATAACCCAATTTTTCAATATGTCAATATCGGTTACCAAACTGTATTCAATATATCTTCCTCACATCCTCTACCCGGTAAAGTCTCTTAAAATACTCAAGATCCTTCTCCGACTGTATCACCATCACTCCCACAAAGTTCCCGTCCTCTTTGCTTCTGAATCCGGCGACCTGTTCTCCGGTGCATATGGAGCATCTGATGACAGCCTCGTGCTTTGCCTCGTCATAGGGGAACAGCTCTGCGTTCCCCTTGTGTTTTAACTTTAATTTAGAAATAAAACTTTTTCCAGTCACTATATCCACCTCTATATATGCCATGTAAACAACTGACAATATACATTCTGAACCATCACCTTATCATTATGCTGACATTGCACCTCAGACACATAATCCGATACGACAGCAGAGCAAGACCACCTTATCATTGTGCTGACACTACGCCTCGATCTGCCCCAATATATACGGATCCTTGATCTTATTATCCTCTGCAAAGAACAGTATCTTCGTGAGCACCTCCGAGGTCTTTGGATCATCATCCACGAATGGCAGGAATATTCTGCCCCGTCTCTGGGAGTGTACAGGAAGTACATTTATCATAGGGCCTGCCTCCTGATGAACAACTCCACTTCCAAGGTGGACTGTATAATTGGCACGCTTGCCCTCTATCACCGCATGGTTCTTTGTAAATGTGACATTTGTCAGCCTGAAAAGCGGCATGGTGAATTCTGCTATCGCCTTTCGCATCTCAACAGTTGAATGTGAAGTCTCCGGATCCACGCCTCCTGCATGCGCCACGGAAACCGCCATGTCCACATCCCTCATGACCTCAGAGAATATGATATCCGGGATGTCCTTGATTCTCATATCCTTTCCTGTCTTTCTATCTGAAAATACCACCCATTCAAGCGTCGGTGATTCTATATCTGCAGGTGAGAACCAGTCTGCAAGAGCGTAGATCTGTGCTACTATATTCTCCTTGTAGTACACCTTCTGAAGACCGTCCTCTATATCAGCTACCCAGTGTCTTGACTTCAGGCAGCCGAGTGTCTTCTTCGGCTGGATCTGATTGCCCGCGTATCTGAGAGAATGCTCCATGTTCATCTCCTCTTCGGTCTTCACGTAGAGTTCTCTGAACACCTGCTTGAACGGCTGGACGATCTTGTTGTCAAATACATATTTCTGTATATCGTGCCATTTGCCAGTCTTGTACATGTGGAATGGATGTGCAACTGTGAGTTTTGTGTCATCTGACAGATTCATAAGGTTCAAGCCTGTTTTTTCGGCGCTCTTATTTTCCGTTGAATTTGATACCGTATCCACAATATCTGCATTATCTGCCGGCTTTATATTTTCACAAGCAACAAATTTCTGCCCATCCGATGGCTGATCACATTCATCACCAATAGACGCTGCCACAAATGTATTGAATCCATCCTCAGCAGCAAATCCCAGCACTACATTCTTGCTATCATCAAGTTCATTTGCCCCTGACATAATACTGTCAGCCGTACTATCCAGCTCTGCCTTCACACCATCCGGCTCCGCCACCTTGAACACCAGCGCAGCCACCATGTCATGTATAACAGGATTCTCCAGCATGCCCCTGATCTCAGCCCAGGTGTATTCTTCCTGGCTCTCCATGGCATCCTCAAGCATTGCCTTTGTACGCCTTGACTGCTCCGCCATCTGCTTCTTGGCATCCATCAGAGCCAATACATACTCATCCTTCTTGATCTTTGCCGGAACGGACTTTAACTGTTTGCCGTTCTTCTCACAGATGACAGCGCATTTGCCGCCGTCCTCCATCTCAAGCCATACGGTCACTTCTCCGACCTCATGCGGCTGAAAATATTCCCTCATGCCCTGAACTACAAGGCTTTCCATACGTAGGGTAAGTCTCGTCACGTCCTGATATCCGGCATTGATCGCCATATTGCGCATAGCTGTAGAAACTGCTGCCGCCTCGCTGGCTCTCCTCTGCGCTCCGAACTGCCTGCTCTCCTTCTTGAACTTCTGAAGGAACATGTATCTGTCCTTTATCTGCTCCTCATTCTCTATCGGTAGGATTCCTACCGCCATGAGCAGGTCCTTGTTTCTCTTCGCCTCAATCTCAGCTATCAGTTCGGACTCATCATATTTGCCAAGCGCCGCATCTGCGTATTTTCTCGCCCTGGTGTGCTTTGCACCGTCTGAAATGTATTTCGCCGCCTTGTATATAAGCTGGAAACGCTTGTCTCCCAGCTTGTCATAAACCTCGGTGAACCATGTCCTATCAAATGCACCGTCATTCAGCTCATCCACCTCAAGCGGTGTAAATCTCGCTATCATAGCCTTTCTCTTGTCATCAAATGACTCGTTCATGTGCGCCATGAAGTAATAGCATCCCGCAGTAAATCCATCCCATCCAAGATACTCTCCAACTATATCTATCCATTCTGGAGAATACATAGCTGCCTCTATAAGCCTGGCATCACTTATATCCGTACCTGTAAGATAGGCCTTCAAAGTCTCCGCACTGTCATTTGCATCAGGCACACACGCCTGAAGAAGATGCGACATACTGTTCTTCTTGCTGACCTTCTGACGATTATAGTAATAACCGGTATTGAAATACGTTGATCTCTCCAGGGTCTCCTTGCCGAGGGCTGACAGTATCCTGACAAAATACTCCGCTCCGAATATTCTTGTAAGCCCGTATATATATGGAGAGAATTCTGTCTCCGTGTCTCCCCTTGTGAGCTCTGCAGAAAGCACAAGCTCTGACATATCAGTGTACAGCTTCTTAGCTATATCCAGCCTTTTCTCGTCCGTCTCCGAGAACTCTCCTTCCGGACTGTGAAGAAGTATCTGCCTCACACTCCTCAGTCTTTCACGCTCCGTATATCCCCACTCATAGCCTCTGGTCTGCACCTTCCTGTTGCGCTCCGTTATAAAACGCATCACGTCAGATACACATTTAAGGCTCCTATCCAGGGAATTCCCCTCAAATGCCATCTTGTACATATAATCCCTGGATATAATACCACGGCTGTATGCGGCAATATAGTTCAGGAGACCAGGAACCGGCATGACACTTCCTGTGTGTACCCAGTAATATGAATTTCTATCATTTACAACGTCTGAAGGTATATTAAAGTTATGACACTTTGCAAGGGCATAGTTGTATGGAAACAAATGCATGAAATCCTCTTCATTCTGCCTTGCCTCGTCAGAATCCTCTTTTACATCTAATATATCGCTGTCACCATCGATCGCAAGCCACCTTGTTATTATCATGATCTGCTCATTTGTGAGCACACTTCTGTGATATACCTTTGAATCATCACCAGATATACTGCTGCCACCTTTATTCCCGCCAAATGTATATATGAGCTCATCACTTCTTCCAAGCAGATAGTCTGCTGCCACAACGGCAAGTCTCATCTTGGCACTATCCGTCACATATCTTCTATACAAGAATCCAATTACAGCTCTGGCAATGGCAAGATATCCGAATGCCGGACATTCTTCTATATATATATTTCCAAACATGTCCGCCATAAAGCTCTCACAGTACTTCTTGAAATCCTGTTTGTCACTGTTGTAGCCATTCAGATACACGTAGAGCTGCATGCACATATACGGAGTCTGAATATTTTTCTCGTAGAAATCTACCCACAATTCCTCACATGCCACCTTGTCACGGTTCACATATATGTTTCCACCTGACTCACCAAGCAGACCGATCTCTCCGTCAGTCATCTCATACTCATCATTTTTGTGTTCATCCACAAATGCATCAAATTTTCTTAATATACTTATTACTTCTGAATCAGCTGCTGTATCTTTCTTTTTAGGCACAATCTTTGATTTGAGTTTTGCAAATGCCCCCTCGCTCTTGGCAGTCTTGCACAGATTATCATTTGCAATTCCGCTTTCAGGGAAATACTTTTTGTAAAGCTCAAGGCACTCCGCCAGATAACTCTTGTCAAATACCGGCTCATAGTCCGCATTTACATCATAGAGTCCGTATCCCTCAGCTGCACCGGCTCTTTCCTTACCAACATTTTTAATCTCACGTATAAGAATCTGCTCCTTAGTTGTAACACTGGATCTTCCATTCGCAGACTCCCTCTGCATAGCGTCTATATGACCAACACAATCTGCAAAAAGTTTCTGCCTGTTCTCATCATTTTTGAGCTGGAGCAGCAGATCAAGTCCCGCTGTTCTCTTCTCCTCCTTGGAATCTGCGAGAAGTCTTCCGATGAGATCGTCCATGTCATCACCGTCAAGTTTATAAAGTATAGACAGTACAGTCTCCCTTATGTCTGACTTCTTGTACTTGAGCATATTCTCAAGCTGTACATAATTCTCCGGCGAAAGTTTCATATCCTTAACGATCATCGCCGCTTTGTTTCTTGTATATGTCTCCTTGTCGGCAACTGCGTCCACCAGTATGGCACGCTGTCTGTCATTTGCCGGCTGCCTTACAAGCAGAAGCAGAAGCGCATCTCTGCTGTACCTTGCGGAATCTATCTCAGGAACCATCTCCGCTATGTGCGTGATCTTGTCCTCGTCCTTAAGAGCGCTTGCACAGACCGCAAGTCTCATGATGATTGCGGATCTATCCAGATATTCGGCATTCCACGGAAATACACACGGATCAAACTCAAGCCTCTTCTTCGGCATGCGCTCAAGTATGCCCATGAGGATATCGTACATCTCCTGACATTCTTTCCTGTTGTCAAAATATTTGTCTACCTCGGCAAATGTCATTTTCTTAAGTTCATTGTTGTACGATCTGCCGTCTTTATATATGAGACTATTCATATAAGGCTGGTAATCCGACATGAAGCTTGGCATGATAACCGCCATGGTGTCCATCTCGTCCGGAAATCTCTTGATAAATTCCTTTGCAACGCTGTGTGTGTACACCTTTCCCAGACTCATCGCCCTGATATATGTGCCAAATACCAGTCTTTGGTGTCTGCTGCCATCAAGCGCCAGCTTGTTCATCACATGGCATGCCTCGTCCACATCAAAGAAACCATAGCTCCACAGTGCAAGATAGATCTGCATGGCATCCTCGCCGGATAAAGCTTCACGCCTTGCATTTTCATCATTCAGATATGTATCTATAAGAAGCAGCTGCTTCTTCTGTATACGGTCAAGCTTGCTCTCCTCGTCAGTCACAAGTCCTGTCCATGTGGCTACAGCCCTCATGACAGATGAGAATCTCAGAAGATCATTCTCCTTTATCACATGGAACAGGGTCATAAATGCACCTGCTGTTCCATAATCCATATTCTCACATATCGCCTGCCTAAGCCCCTCCTGAAGCTTTGCTGCAACGAGCAGCTTGCCTACAGCCTCGTGGAGCCTTGTGTTGGAGCTCATATATATTCCCCTGAGAATATTGGTCGTGAGCCTTGTCTGCGCACTCTCACCGAACATGATGTCCATGAGCACTTCCTCAAGCTCTGCATTCCCCCTGTCGAGCTCCGCCTGTATCCAATATTCAGATATTATTCTATATCCGTTGTTGCTGCCATCCCTGTAATAGTACAATATATCCTGCGGCAATTTCTCCTTGTAGAGCGATACAATATCACAGCCGTATATACCCATGGAGTGATATTCATTCATGATCCTGAAATATCTGTCAAGAAATGCCCCATATCTCTTCGTACGCATGGTTCTTCTGTAATAATACTGGCTTGTCTGCCACTTGATTATGCTGTCTATAGAAGTGTAGAAATCCTCCAGCAGATGATCCGGCACCCACCCCGGCAAATGTTTCAGCTCCTTCCTGAAGAATTCCGAAGGAACATTCTTTTCATTCTCAAGAAATGTCTCAAGTCTCTTGCCGATCATTGACTCTTTTACATCTCCATAGTAATTATCCATCTCCTTAAGAAGCTTCTGCGCATCCGCACTATAGCTCTTTCTGAGTTTCGTGGAATTCTCGTCAAATACCTCTCTCACTTCATCTGCGATCTTCTTCTGCTCCTCAAGCTCAAGCCTTGTCTTCTTGTCCTCTGCCATTGTAACCCCTTTCTTTATGTTCTACCACATTCTGCCCGCCAACATTGTGAGGCGGATAAATGTGATCTCATCCCCTTCGTTAAACTTCTCTTTCCTGTCAAACTCCGTTAATTCATCCATACCGCGGAACACTCTGAACAGTCCATCCTCAAATCCCTGAATGGCTGTCTTCACTGCTTCATCCACATCCGGTTTCTTCTCCCCATAGACGATCCCGAACGCTATCTTTCCTATTCTTCCCATGTCATCGATCTGTTCATCTGTCAACACTGCATCGCCGCGATCCATGCGGGATATGTACTGTGCTACGCAGATCTTTACTGTCTCTGTTATGAGTTCCCGCAGCGTACTCGGTGCTGTGTCATATTCAAACGGAACCTTGTGCACTGTGTTCTTCCGCTTGCCAAGCTGTTTTATGTTCATGTATAAAGTCATGTGATTCCCCCCGAAATCTTGTTATATGTATATTCACATTGTGCAGAAATTGCACATACTGAAATAAATGTTCAACTTGTGCAAAAATTGCACATATTGAATAATAGTGTCTGTTAAGCCACATTCGCATTTGCATTTATCTGGTCTATTACCTTCTTTATACCCATCCATACAGACGCGTTAAATATATCCGTTATACTTCCCCTGTCTGTAAATGGAGACTCCATCAGCACTGACATATCCTTTATCATTCCATTGTGCACCACATACTCAACTATCTGATTGACAAAGTATATCTGCCTGCTGTCATAATTTGTTTCATTCAGATGTCTATTTTATTCTTCAAATCCCCTGTTATCATTTGTATTCTCCTTTGCACATACAACAAACCAAAATTTGTATGGCTAAATTATACACCACGTAATATCAAAATCAAACAAATAAAACTCCCCAGGCTAGCCATTTATGAAGGGAAAATATCAGATATGGAACACCTTGTCCCCTGGATCATACACATCTCATGCTACTTTGCTACGTCTATTCTCTCCCTGAGAATCTCTTCCTCAGTGTATGTATGCTTGCCAAGAAGCTTGTCTCTCTTTGCACCAAATGCCTTGTTGACACGACCAAGATTGAAACCAACCAGAAACGCAGCGATCACAGTACCAACACCCACACTGCCAAGGCTGTGTATGCATATCAGACAGGTTACCACTGATATGACGACCATTGAGCAATCAAACCCAATCTTTACCTTGGAAAATTCAATTTTTGTCACATCTGATACAGCCTGCATGACACCCTCTCCGGCAAGCGGTATAAGGTCAGCCGGCAGATAGAAAAATATACCAACCGCTATGAACACTGTGCTCACAAGCATCAGTACAATTCGCATCACCATATTATCCGTTGAAGGCAGGTATGTCGCCAGGTAATTACAGAATGTTGTGAAGTATCCGAACACGATTCCCACTACAATCTGCAGCAGATTTATCGGCTTAAATCTTTTTCTAAGTATAAGTATCTGTATAAGCACCAATGCCGCATGGAATATGATCGTCGCCTTTCCCATCTCGATTCCCCATACACATGTCATAGTGTATGGTATGGAGCTGACAGGTGACACTCCCAGATTGGATTTGACTGACAATGCTATACCTATAGTCATAATAAACAGTCCGACAAAATACATTGGAATTCTTACCTTCATGTTCTTCATATCTATTTATCCCTCTTTCTGTTGTCTTTTTCGTTGTCCCTCATATTGTCATACACTCTGCAGAGCAGCATTTGCAAATGTCTGATCTCCTCATCTGAAAATCCGGCAAGCGCCACAGCTTCAACCCTGTCAAATTTCTGTTCAAGCATATTTACACACTGCCTACCCTTGTCAGTCAGAAAAAGTCCGGACACAACATCTCCGTCATGTCCGGGCTTTACAACTTACCACTTAATATTGATATTACTTCTTTACAACAGCTTTCTTTGACAAACCTTTCACTGCAAACAGCTTCTTGTAATATGTAAGTTTTGTCACAGGCACCTTCACAATAAGCTTTGCAGGTGTTCCTGCAAATGCCTTTGCACTCAGCGTCTTTGATGTCATCGTAGTATTCTTTACTGTGATCATCTTGAGATTCTTACATCCATAGAATGCATTTGCACCTATGGTCTTCACATTCTTTCCTATGACAACATAGTTAAGCTTTGTATTGCCCTTAAATGCTCCGCCTCCTATAGCTGTCACTTTGAAGATCTTGCCACCAATTTTCACCACATCAGGCACTGTAAGTGATGCAGTCTTCTTGACCGCTGACACAAGCGTAACTGTTCCTCTTCCGGTAGTCGAGGCATTTGTGATCCTGTATCTGTAGTTGCCGCTGGTGTAAACCTTGCCAATCTTTGTGGTTATGTTGAAGTAGCGTGTCACACTTCCCGTATAGTTGCCCTTACCTGTTATGACAACCTTTGCTCTGCCAAAGTTCCTGTTGGAATAATACTTAACTGTATAATTCCTGTTCTTCACAAGTGTAGTCTTGCCATAGAGCACTTTTACTGTCGGAGTCAAAAGCTTACCTGTATATACAGCAGTCTTGGCCACAGATACTGTAGACCTGCCAAGGCTTCTCTTCAGTATGGTAAATGTGAGTGTACGTGTTCCACTATATTTGTCTTTTCCGGCAACTACAACCTTCGCAGTTCCGGCATTTATATTGTTGCTGTATGTGACAGTGTAATCAGTGCCAGGGACAAGAGTTCTTCCCTGTGAGACAACAACCATCTCCGGTGTCTTTCGTCCTCCAGTGTATGCTGTCTTGTAACTTGCATTGCCTGTAATCTTGAATGTGATATCTGCATCGCTGCTTATATCCACAACTATCCATGTCCACACAGCAATAAAGTTTACATCACCTTCAAGCGCTCCATATACCTCATCAGCACCGTATGTTCTGCCGTCAACAGCAGTCCATGATAATTTGTATCCTGGCTTTGACTGTGCATATGAAGATCCGTCACTCATACTGATATCAATGTTCGCAAGGTCAAGCTCAGTGCCCTTGTTCATCGAAGCTGCATAGAGTTCTGTTCCGTTCTCATCAGCAAATGTAACCTTAACCATAACAATGCTGTCACCCTTGCTGTCCACAGGATCCTTTGAATATGATGGCTTGCCGCCTATTGACACATCACCGTCAACTATGATATCTCCATCCGCTGACTTGACGCCAAATGAATTGCCGGATGAACCAGCGGCATCAGCTGTGATCTTACCGCCCACAAGCTTTATCGAATTATCAGCCGATATGACCGACTCATCCTCACCGAGATCTGTCGATGTCGCATCGAGCAAACCGCCTGTCATCTCCACATCAGATGCAGATACTGCTTCTGACACAGCTTCTATCTTATTTGAACCACCTGATATTCTTACAGTTCCTGAAGACTGGATACCCTTGCCCTCTGACTTTATCTGAATATTCTCTATCTCTATATCACCTTCTGACTTTATCGCAGCCGCACCCGGATTTGCAGATGATATTGATGACGCTGGAGTCTTTCCTGATATCTTTACATTTGAATCAGCAGACGAGCCATTTACGCATGTGATTCCGTCTGAGACAATATTGCTTCCGCTCACCTTTATCTCAAATGTTCCTGAACCAGCAGGTCGTACCGCAATGCTCTTAGCAGCCGCATCAGCTATGGTTATTCCGCTTGCATTTCCTGTATCCACAGCCACATCTGCGCCATCACCTGTTATTGTGTAATCTTTGTTCTCTGTAAATGTTATCGTTGTAACACCGCTTAACTTGGATACTCTTACTGTAGGATTGCCATTTGCATCGACAAGTGCACCCACATATCTGCTGTCGCTCACTCTGCCCATATCGACTGTGTACGGATCTGATACTAATGTAGTAACCTCAAGTGCACTGCTGATCCGGCCAGCCTTTACATTTGCTGTCTCCTTCATCCTGCCGTACACATAATATACTGTGAATTCCTTAAGTCCTGCAAAGTATGTGCCATCCTGCCATGTGAGATTATCTGCTGAAGCATTATCTACAGATGTTATGGCATATTCCGCTCCGGTATCTGTTCCTGATATCTGGCTGGCAACCGTTATGGATGATGCTGTGACAGCCTTCTTACTAAGCGTTACTACCCCTGTGTTGTCTGCTTTGCCAACGACAGAAGTAAGAGAAATATTTGCCGAGCCATTCTTTGTTGTTATGACAAGTGTGTCACTGTATCTTCCAGCGCCAAGTCCTGACACAGGCCTGACTGATACGGATGTAGTCTGTCCTGCTGTTATCTGGTCTGCAGGATATGATATTATCTGGAAATTATTTCCACTCTTCAGTTTTACCTGTATGTCAGTCAAATTCGACTCACCGCTGTTTGCCAGATCTATACGCTCGGTGTCAGCTTCCACATATCCGTATACCAGATCATTCCATGCAATGGAATCTGCCCTGCATGAAAGTTTGCCCGGTTCAAGCACCTTTACTGTACATTCCGCCTTGACATTCGAGCCATCCTTAGACATTGCTGTGATTTTGACTGTTCCGGCACCAAGGGCTGTGATCTTGCCGTTCTGTACGGATACCTTAGCCATGTCTGAACTTGACCACACAAGGGATGTATCTTTTGCATCAGCAGGTGTGACCATTGCCTTGATTTCATCACTGTCGCCCACATTAAGTGTTATGTATGTCTTGTCAAATGAGATTCCCGTAACCTTTACGGCTGGTGTCTCTGACGGAGCCTCCGTGTTTTTCTCAGTCGTTGAACCCGTTGTTGATCCGGTTGAGCTAGTTGAACCAGTTGAGCCCGTCGATCCGGTTGATCCAGTTGAGCCCGTCGATCCAGTTGATCCAGTTGAGCCCGTCGATCCGGTTGATCCAGTTGAGCCGGTTGATCCAGTTGAGCCGGTTGATCCAGTTGAGCCGGTTGAAGGATCCTTCATGTCGTCCTCAGTTGTCGTGCCTCCACCGGATTCACCGCTTATTGTTCTGAGCTCTGACGACACCTCGCTCTTAGGAACTACCTTCTGTGCTGCCTTCTCCTCATCTGTTCCGCTGTTCTTCACATACAGATAAAGTCCGGCTGCTGCACCCACAAGGCCTGCATTATAGTCCAGCGCAACCTCGTTCTGGTTATAATCTTCTGAGCTATCTACATAGGATGTACTCGAACCCGCCGGGCCGCCAACCAAAGCACCGACAAGTACATGTGCCTGCTTTGTATATGCATTTCCAGTTACAGAACCCTGATATCCGCTTGAGGCTCTGTGATGAGGGTACTTTGATGAATACTTGTTGTAACCTACAACGAAACACTTTGAACCAGCATTGTTGCCAAGTATGTACTTCATCTGACCATTTGCCCATGATGAATAATCAGTCTTTCCATATATCGTGTCATACATGAGACCTGTCATCTGATGAGCAGTGTTATATCTCGCTGATCCCCAGCTGTCTATCAGGCAGAAGTTGTTATCTCCTGACTGTGTCTTGCTTGCTATAAGTCCTGACTGGTTCTCCACGAACACACTCTTCTTTGATGAATTAGGACTGTAGAGCAGAGCCGCCTGAGCCACGTTATTCCAGCAAAGAGCCCAGTTAGGATTTGTTCTGCCACCATATACATTATTGTATTTTGTTGCATATGCTGATTTACCTGTAGCCTTGTACAGAAGAGCCGCCGCAAGGGCATAGTCATCTTCCCATGAATCTGAGTCATAGAAACCTGATGCCGGACCCGAGCTGTTCTTCTTAGCCTTAGTATCCGCATATGTGAAAAGCTTCTCCGCATAGGAAAGCGCTTTCTTATCCTTGTAATTTATATAATATGTCGCAAGTGCCGCCGCTGTCTCTGAAACGATATCTGTACACGTATCAGAATCAGATGTGAATGTTGCCTGTCCACTTCTTGATGACTGCTTTTCCGGAGCTCCCCAGTATCCATGATCGACATTTCCATCACCGACCTGATAACAGAAAGCCTGAACCGAGCCATCACTCCCAAGGACTGTGCATCTCTCGAAATAATCAACGAATCTGTCCATGATTCTCTTATAGTGTGCCTCTGTAGCAGTATCCGCAAATGCCTCGGCAAACTCCATGTGAGCAAGTCCTAGAACTGTAGCCGAATATGCCTGTGGCAGACCAAACTTGGCATGATCTCCCGCATCATGGTATCCACCGCTGACATCCACAGTTTTTCCATTATATGTTGTTTTTGCATCCTCAGTATGGCAGTTTGATCTCCAGGAGAACTCACTCTTTGCAGATACATCACTTCCGCACATATTCGCATCATAAAGATACAGTGACTCCTGAAGAAGCTTTGCATAATTGTACTCAACATCTGTATTGATCTCGCCTGTGTTGTCCCCGGCTCCGCCAGATGATGATGAAAGCGAACCGATAAATGAGTCAAATGCACCTGACTGTGAGCTGTAGTACACCTTAACACCTGTTATAGACACACCGTTTGCCGTACCTGTGTAGCCAAGCTTTGAATAGCTCACGCTCGAACCTGCATTTACTGCACCTGACTTCTTGGATGTGTTTGGATATATGTACAGCTTTCCATCACTGAATACACCCTTGAGATCCGACCAGCTGCTGTAATCCTTAACTGCAGTTACCGAGCCACTCACATCAGCCACTGCTATCCAGTCTGCTATATATGAATTGCTCTTGTTATTTATCGTTATCTCTGTCTCGTAGTAGCCGTCTCCCTTGGCTGTTCCATCTCCATCAGCAAGACTTGCGGTTACGCTTGAACTTGTGTTTCCAATTGAATCAAGGTCCGCACTGCCTGATCCGCTGTCGCCTGAACCGCCTGACTCCCCTGATGAACCACCAGAGGTGCTCTTTGTTCCTGAGAGGACCGCTGACACGATCCTGAATTTGATCGTGCTGTTTTCCTGAAGATTGGCAACCTGTATTCCAAATGCCACCTTCTCCGTGCTTGTTGTGCTGATAGATGACAGATCAAGTACGGTCTCAAACTGACCGGTCTTGGACAGATCGATCCACTTGTCATTATTTGACCATGAAGATCCATATGACGCAAATGGCATAACTCCCGCATTCTGTCCACTTGCAGCGGTAAATGTGTCAACCGCATATGTGATCTTGAGCGTCTTGTATCCCGCATCCGCAATAGCCTTCATGGATGCCAGATCTGATGAAGGCGAAAATCTGATCTCAGCCTTTCCATAATCACTCCACTCATCTGTTGCCGCAGTCACCGTCTTCCAGCCGGTGTCCGGTTTCAGATCCTTTGTGATGCTCTCCGCCTTAGCTGTGATCTCCGGCCAGGTTATACTGCCGATGATCATACATAAGGTGAGAACATACGCCAGGATCCTGCTCCCTGCTTTCTTTCTCATTTTACTTTTCCTCCTTTTACTTCCTTTTTCCTCCTAAAAAATACCCTATTATTAAAAATATAGCACAGAAAACACCTTCATGCGAACAAATAACCCGTCATTATTTATCCGCATAATTACTAATGTTTTCTGTGCTATTTTACCAATTGACTATCTGCAATTATTTTTTTTGCTGCATCTATGTCGTTTGACATCTGATTCTTTAGTTCCTCAATACCTGCAAATTTCTTCTCGCCGCGAATCTTCTGTATAAGCTCAACTTTTATGATGTTGCCATATATATCCCTGTCAAAATCAAATATATTGGTCTCTATGGTTATATTGCCATTATCATTCACCGTAGGATTATCACCTATGTTGGTGATTCCCATATACATCCTGAATGGATCCTCGTGACCTGCATGTTCGCCTTTTACGATCTTTATCCTGGATGCATACACCCCCGCTGGCGGATATAGCTTATGATCCTGCGGCAGCATATTTGCAGTTGGGATTCCGATAGTTCTCCCAAGCTGTTTTCCTGACACGACCTCACCGGTCATGCTGTACGGTCTTCCCAGCATCGGTATTACCGCTCTCACGTCGCCCTCGGATATATTCCTTCTTATGACTGTGGAACTCACCACCTCGTCATCCTGCTCCAGCTTGTCTATGACTATGACCTTATAACCATACTCCTCAGCATGACTCTTCAAGGTCTCCACATCACCTTTTCTGTCTCTGCCGAATCTGTAATCGCTTCCAACCACGACATATCCGGCTCTCATCATGCCCACCAGTATATACCTGATAAAAGCCTCTGGCTCTGTTGCAGCAAATGCATCGTCAAACGGATACTCGACCAGGACGTCAACTCCGGTGTCAGCTACCACCTGTGCCTTCTCGTCAGATGTGTATATGGTCTTCATATTACTTACATCAAACACATGATTCTCCCTCATGTCAAATGTGAACACGACACCCATATATCCCTGTCTCTGAAGCTTTAACACCTGCTCTATCAAAAGCATATGTCCCTGATGGATTCCGTCAAACTTCCCCAGGGCAACCGCAGTGCGCTCTGTGCTATTTAATTGTATCTTCTTCGTATCCTTTATATGAATCATATGTGTAAATCCTAAATTACCAAAAATATAAATTCTTAAACCAGCTCATCTGGAATGTATATCGGATCTGCGGCCTTATCAGACCGCATATATTCGCCTTAACTACTCACCGGAAACATCTTAAACGGCACATACTGTCTCTTCTCATCGCTGTATTCATACAGTGCTGCAAATCTCCCATTCTCATCGTACACCTTGACATATGTGTCCCTGTATATCTGATTTTCCACAAATGAATCCACAGAGAGTTTATTGCCATTTGCAAGAAGTTTCTCACCATTTGCTGATATATGGAGTTCTGGAATATCCGGCATAAGCTTGTCTGTTGTGAGCACATGCTGCATGAGGGTTCCGTCATCCCTAGCCATCTCCACGGCATCAAGTGTCAGACTCTCTTCTATAGTAAAGCCCTTCACCTCGGTTCTGACAAGCTTCTCCATCACAGCACCGCAGCCAAGATTTTCTCCTATATCCCTGCACAGGCTTCTGATGTATGTTCCCTTGGAACAGCTCACATCAAATGTCACTCTCGGAAGTTCCACAGACTGTATGTTTATGCTGTGTATCGTGACCGGTCTCGGATTTCTCTCAATAACCTGTCCGGCTCTTGCCAGTTCATAGAGCTTCTTACCATTCACCTTGATGGCTGAATACATAGGCGGAATCTGCATGTAATCACCGACAAAGCTCATCACCGCAGCCCTGACTGTCTGCTCATCAGGATATACATCAGTCACGTCTGTCATGACTCCTGTCACATCCTCGGTGTCGCTGGTCTTTCCGAGAAGCATGGTACATGTATACGTCTTGTTCTTCTCAGCGAGCAGGTCGCACATCTTCGTAGCACTTCCCAGACACACAAGAAGAACTCCCTCCGCCATGGGATCGAGAGTTCCGGTATGACCTATCTTTTTCTGTTTTAGTATACCACGGAGCTTTGCCACCACATCAAATGATGTGAAGCCCTGCTCCTTATATATATTGATAAATCCATCTATCATAAATGTTCCAAATCCAATCCAAACTCTTTTTCAGCAGTCTGCTGTATCAGCACCGGTTCCAGATCACATCTTTTCTGCAATCTATCAGCCGAGCTGTTTTTCTATATCTGCCACGATCTCAGCTACGATTTTGTCCGGATCACCTGACATGTTGCAGCCTGCAGCCTTTATATGTCCTCCGCCGCCGTGGCTGCACGCGATCTCGCTCACATTCACAATATCATTTGCCCGGAGGGATATCTTGTAGTTATCCTCTCCTGCCTGATACATGAAAAATGCAACCTCAGTACCTGATGTCAGTCTGAGCTGATCCACTATTCCATCCGTGTCCATCTTGCTGGCACCAAATCTGTCAAAGTCCTCCTTTGTCAGAAGAGTGTGGGTTATCCTGCCATTTGCAAACTGCTTCATATTGAGAAGAGCATAGCCCAAAAGCTTGTTCTGTATGAGCGTCTTCTTGTAGAAGGTCTCATCTATGACAAAGCTTGGTCTTGCCCCCTTCTCTATAAGGATTCCCGCTATAGTCATGGCTGACCTTGTAGTATTGCTGTGCTTGAATACTCCCGTGTCGTGGACTATTCCGGTATACAGGCACTCTGCACACATCTGATTGATCTTATCAGCGTCAAGGAGCTTGAATATGGCTTCCGCAGCGGAGCACGCATCACTTTCCACATAGCATACATCTCCAAAACCCTTATTAGACACATGGTGGTCTATACACAAGGTTCTCTTTGCAGTCTCATAATATCTGACAAATGGTGTGAATCTGTCCATATCTCCGCAGTCAAGCGACATAAAAAGATCATAGATCTCATCATCCGCCTCATGCTTCACCTTGTCAGCACCGCCCATGAACATGAACACATCGGAGAATTCCTGAAGATATACCTGAACCCTCTTGTCAGGGTAATTGCTTGTAATATAGTTATACATTCCAAGTGTAGAACCTATGCAGTCACCATCAGGATTGATATGTCCTGTTATGGCTATGCTGTCTGCGTTCTCTATCTCCCTTATAAGATCGTTCATGATATACCTCCTTTTTTATTCTCATATTTAATCCCAGTCAGTCTTGAACATCAGCTCATTATAAGCCGCATTTGGCAAAAGTTGATGATGTATGTCAAGTTTTCATAGAAAACCTGCAACACACTCCTACTCTTCGGACTCTTCTTCGCTCTCTGCATTCTCATCTGCTGTTTCTTCAGCATTTCCATGCTTTCCAAGAGCCTCATCGATCTTGTGAGACATGTTGACACCATACTCTATAGACTGGTCCATGATAAATGTTATCTCAGGAGTATTTCGAAGGTTCACTGAATGTGCAAGCTCCCTTCTGATATAACCCATGGCACTGTTCAGTCCCGCAAATGTGGCGTCAACAGCATCCTGATCTCCCAGAACACTGATATATGCCTTACAGAATTTGAGATCAGGTGTGACAACCACATCGACAACCGAAGTCATAGGTGATATTCTCGGATCCTTAATCTCGCGGCTGATGATCCTGCTGAGTTCTCTCTGGACCTCACCGTTGATCCTGTTATTTTTTACACTGTTTTTTCTCATATCTATCTACTTTCCAGGCACCTATGGCTGCGGCATATGTTTTTCATATACCACCGCCATTCTCATGCCTTTATCTGAATCACTTTCTAGGCACCTCTACCATCTCGTATGCCTCTATCTGATCTTCCTCTGCAACGTCCTGGAAGTTCTCGAATACCATACCACACTCAAAGCCTGACTTAACTTCCTTGACATCATCCTTGAATCTCTTGAGTGAAGCAAGCTTTCCTTCAAATATAAGATTGCCCTCTCTGGTAATCCTTACGCTGCAGTTTCTGTTGATTGTTCCGTCTAACACATATGAACCGGCAATGACACCGATACCAGAAGCCTTGTATGTCTGTCTGATCTCTGCGTGTCCGATGACCTTCTCCTCATATATAGGATCAAGCATACCCTTCATTGCTGAATCAATATCCTCTATTGCATTGTAGATGACTCTGTACAGACGAACATCTACGCCCTCGCTGTCAGCCATATCCTTTGCTCTCGCATCCGGTCTGATGTTGAAACCGATTACGATGGCATTTGATGCTGATGCAAGAATTATATCTGACTCGTTGATAGCACCTACACCTGCATGTATGCACTTGATAACGACCTCGTCATTTGAGAGCTTTAAAAGGCTCTGCTTAACGGCCTCAACTGAACCCTGTACATCTGCCTTGATGATGATCTTGAGTTCCTTGAGGTTGCCGGCCTGGATCTGGCTGTACAGATCGTCAAGTGACATTCTCTGCTTTGTATCTGCAAGAAGCTTCTCCTTACCCTGTGAGATATATGTCTCTGATATGGTTCTTGCTTCCTTCTCATTGTCAACTGCCATGAATATCTCACCTGCATCAGGAACTGTGTTGAGACCCTGGATCTGTACAGGTGTTGATGGAAGAGCCTCTGTAACTCTCTCACCTCTTGAGTTGGTCATGGCACGCACCTTACCGTGTGATGCTCCTACAGCAATGTAATCTCCAACATGGAGTGTTCCCTTCTGTACAAGCATTGTTGCAACAGGTCCGCGTCCCTTGTCAAGCTCAGCCTCGATGACGATACCTCTTGCCTTTCTGTTAGGATTTGCCTTGAGTTCAAGCACATCCGCTGTGAGAAGTATCATCTCAAGGAGATTGTCGATACCTTCCTTAGTATGTGCAGATACAGGACAGAATATTGTTGAACCGCCCCAATCCTCTGGAATCAGCTCATACTCTGTAAGCTCCTGCTTAACTCGCTCTATATTTGCACTTTCCTTATCAATCTTGTTGATTGCTACTATGATCTCGATTCCTGCAGCCTTTGCATGGTTGATAGCCTCGATAGTCTGTGGCATAACACCATCATCGGCAGCTACAACAAGGATAGCTATGTCTGTACTCTGTGCACCACGCATACGCATTGCTGTGAACGCCTCATGTCCAGGAGTATCAAGGAATGTGATAGTCTGGCCATTTACATCTACAACTGATGCACCGATGGCCTGTGTGATTCCACCAGCCTCACCTGATGTTACCTTTGTCTGTCTGATGGCATCAAGGAGTGATGTCTTACCATGATCAACATGACCCATAACGCAGACTACAGGAGGTCTTGAAACCATATCCTTCTCGTCCTCTTCATCCTCCTTAAGGAGCTCCTCGATCACATCTACTTTCTCCTCTTCCTCAGCTATGCAGTTGTACTCAAGTGCGATCTCCGAAGCCTCATCAAATGGAAGCTCTGAGTTCACATTGACCATCTTGCCAGCGAGGAACAGCTTCTTGATAAGTGCTGTTACAGGTGTCTTTACCGCATCGGCCAGCTCCTTGAGTGTAACAACCTCAGGAAGTGTGATGGTTCTGATTGCATCCGGATCCTCCTGCACAGTCTGCTGCTTCTTCTGTGGCTTGTTCTTCACATTCTTGGCAAGTCTGCTGATATCAGCCTCAACTTCCTCAGGTGATCTTCTGTTGCCCTTACGCGGCTTATTCTTATCTCTGTTGTAGTTATCTCTGTTCTGGCTCTTTAAATCTTTGCCTGGCATCTCTTTGGCATCGAAGTCCTTGCGGTCTCTCTTGAATGGTGCTCTCTTCTGAGCCGGGCTGTCATCCTCGTCATCCTTGCCAAATGGCATATTTATACGGTTGCTGAAACGATTTCCACCATCTCTGTTAAAGCTTCTTCCGCCCTGATTTCTGTCGCCACCGTCTCTGTTAAAGCGTCCGCCACCCTGGTTTCTGTCGCCGCCTTCTCTGTTAAAGCGTCCGCCGCCCTGATTTCTGTCGCCACCATCTCTGTTAAAGCGTCCGCCGCCCTGGTTTCTGTCGCCGCTTTCTCTGTTAAAGCGTCCGCCGCCCTGGTTTCTGTCGCCACCATCTCTGTTGAAACGTCCGCCGCCCTGATTTCTGTCGCCGCCATCACGGCTAAATCTTGGTCTGTCTCCGTTCCTTTCATTTCCACCATCACGGCCGCCTCTAGTTCTGTCCCCATTTCTGCCGTCTCCGCCATCGCGGCTAAATCTTGGTCTGTCTCCGCCATTTGCGTTATTCTTATCGCCGCTGAAACGCGCTCTGTCCGTTCCAGCTGGTCTGTCATTGTTAAATCTCACTCTGTTTCCGTTGCCGTTATTCATCTTGCCGCCGTTTCTGTCATCCTTTGCAAATCTTACATGGTTGCCGGCACCTGTTCTTGCCGTACTATCTTCCCTTACAGTATCCGGCTTTGGAGCCTCTGTCTTTGGCTGTTCAACCTTTGGTGCTGCCTTTACAGGTTCAGTAACCTTTGCTGCCGGTTTTGGAGTCTCTGCCTTTGGTGCTGTCTTAACCGGTTCCGCCTTTGGTGCTGTCTTTACAGGCTCTGCCTTTGGCTGTTCCTGCTTTCCACCAAACCTGGCTTTTATGATACCAACCATAGAATCGTCCAGATTCGACATGTGACTCTTGATCTCTATTCCCTTTGCTCCAAGGGTATCTATTATATCTTTATTTGAAATGTTTAACTGTTTTGATAATTCGTGTACTCTGATTTTTGCCAAATGTTACACCTCCATATTTTCATTTACACTCATGCATTTGATTATCTGATTCCCGAATCCCTCATCCAGTATCGCTATGGATGTTCTCATCTCATTGCCGCTGTACTTACCAAGTTCATCTTTCGTACCGTACTCGTAGTAAGGAATCCCATAATAATTACACTTCTGATCGAATAGTTTCTTCGTGTTGTCAGATGCATCTTTCGCAACTATCACGACATATGCGCTCCGACTCTTAACTGCTCGTTCCACCGAGAAATTGCCACTGCAAAGTCTCCTCGCTCTCGCACATAAAGAAATCATCGAGTATATTTTATTGTTCTTCAATATCACGCAGCTCCTTGTCTAATTGTTCGTAAACCTCAGCAGGTATGCTCACTTTGAAAGATCTCTCAAGGGCTTTGCTGCTCACAGCCTTTTTCAGACACTCTGACTTTCTGCAGATATAAGCGCCTCTTCCACTCTGTTTTCCGGTGGCATCCACTGTAAAATCTCCGTCACTGCTCCGGACTATTCTGATCAGCTCGCTCTTCGGAATCATCTCCCGGCATCCAAGACATTGCCTCAGAGGTATCTTCTTCGCCATCTCATCACTCCCTATTTCTCTTCATGTGCTCCTGCGCACCCGCAGGATGATCCAACAACTCAGCAGTATATTAAAAGTGTAAATGATTACTCTGCGTCGTCTGTGTTATCTGTTTCATCTATGTCAACTGAAGCGGTCTCGTCATCTGACTCGCTCACTTCATCATAATATTCCCCGTTTCCATAAGGATCAAAGTCATTGTCAAACTCATCCTCAGGCTGTTCATCAAAATATCCCATCTCCTCAGCCTTTGAGTGACTCTTTATATCAATCTTGTAGCCTGTAAGTTTAGCTGCAAGTCTGGCATTCTGTCCCTTTTTACCGATGGCAAGTGAGAGCTGTGTGTCAGGGACAACGACAAATGCACTCTTCTCATCAAGGTCAACAGACACATCCTCAACATCTGATGGGCTGAGTGCGTTGTAGATAAACTCGGCAGGATTCTCGCTCCATGGAATGATATCTATCTTCTCACCGTTCAGATCTGCAACAACTGCATTTACTCTGTCACCATTTATACCGACACACGCACCTACAGCATCGACATTCTCATCATTTGACCATACAGCGATCTTTGATCTTGAACCAGCCTCTCTACAGAAGCTCTTGATCTCAACTGTTCCATCGGCAATCTCTGTAACTTCCTTCTCAAAGAGTCTCTTTACAAGCTCAGGATGTGTTCTTGACACTGTTATCTTTGGTCCCCTGTTTGTCTTCTTTACCTCAGTGACATAGAGCTTAATCCTGTCGCCTCTCTCGTACTTCTCGCCCTCGATCATCTCTGATGGCTTAAGGAGCGCCTCTGTCTTGTCATCGAGGCTTACATTCACACTGTCTCCGACCTGTCTCTGAACAACTCCTGTGACAACGTCTCTCTCCTTCATATGGAAATGGTCATATATAGCAGCTCTCTCGTTCTCATTGATAGCCTGGACAATGACGTTTCTCGCACGCTGTGCAGCAATTCTTCCAAAATTCTTTGTGGTGATCTCAACGTTTACTGTATCACCAATCTCATAGTGACGGCTGATCATCTTTGCCTGCTCAAGTGATATCTGGCATGCAGGATTCTCAACTTCCTCAACAACCTCTTTGGCAGCATATACATGACACTCACCGGTCTCTCTGTCAAGTGATACTGTTATATTCTCATCTGTATCAAAATCCTTCTTACAGGCTGTCTTCAGCGATCTCTCTATCGCCTCAAGGAGTACATCTTTGCTTATGTTCCTCTCCTTCTCCAATTGGTTTAATGCTTCAATGATCTCTGACACCTTTTTATCCTCCTATTCTAATATACAAATGCAAGTCGTATCATAGAAATATCTTTTCTTGATACCACAATCTCTGTCTCATCTTCAAACTCTATAGTAACTGTATCGGCATCATAAGCCTTGAGGATTCCCTCAAATTCTTTAGCTCCGTTCACCTTTGCAAATGTCTTTATCTCCACAAGCTTGCCAATACTTCTTTTAAAATCATTCTCTTTCTTGAGTGGCCTTGTGAGTCCCGGAGAGCTGACTTCCAGTATATAGGCATCGTCTATATAATCATCCTTGTCAAGCAGGTCTCCCAGTGCTCTGTTCACTATCTCGCAGTCATTTATCGTGATGCCGCCTTCCTTATCTGCGTACACCCTCAGGTAATAATCACTGCCTTCCTTAACGTATTCAACGTCCACAAGTTCCAGGTTGTTGGCCTCTATGATAGGAGTTACCAGTTCAACCGTCTTCGCTTCAATATCCGCTCTCTTCGTAATATGACCACCTTTCCTATAACAATAATTAAGAGTGGACCGAAGCCCACTCTCATGCTCATACTATAACAATCGTGTTTATTGTATCATAATTATCAGATAATTCAAGTGCAAATATCCACAAATATGCACCTGCATGCCTGTTTTTTATTGTAAAATCGTGATAAACGACAGATACCCATGGTTATTGTGAATTTCTTCTGGCCGCATCCTCACGATAATATTTGTCAAGAACCTTGTTTGCCTTCTTGTCATCAAGGACACATTTGTTGGAAAGCGCCACCTTGACAAGCTCGTCAAGAGCTTCCTCACGTAGTGCTGGACTCTTAATATTCACATTCGCAAGCTCTGTGTACGCTCCCATCTTTCTTGTGAGCACATCGTACTCCTCCGGTATCATCCTGTCGATCATGTTCCTGATCTGTTTTGATACAGCCTGGCTGTTCCCTCCAGTGGTAACTCCTACTACCAGATCGCCTCTGACAATGACGCCCGGAAACAGGAAACTGCTGAGTTCCCTGTTGTCAGCCACATTCACCATAATGCCCTGGGCCTTACAATAGTTACCTATCTTGTCATTGATATCTGCCCTTCTTGTGGCTGCAACCACTATATCCGCATTCTGCAGTATGTCCAGCGCAACATTGCTCTCATGTACGTTTATACCCTTTATCGCCTTTATCTCGTCACACACTTTAGGTGCTATAACTGCAATCTTCGCCCCAAAATAGAGAAGCGAATTTATCTTTCTGAGTGCAGCCTTACCTCCCCCTACAACTATAACTTTCTTTCCCTCAAGATTGATGTACATTGGAAAGTATGCCATATCCTATCCGTCTCCTTCCGAATATAAATAAATTATCTGCATATATTTTATTGATGTAACTGCCGTAATCCGGTCTGTAATCTGTATTTTTCCGGCAGCTACGAATAGAATTATAAATGAGGAATTTGAAAATGGCAATTACAAATAACGTTGGTTCACTAAAAATTCAAATTACTAACAACAATTTCTTTCCTGTACAAGGCGCATCCGTGTACATAAGCCCCACCGGCGTCCCAGATGCTGTATCTGGAGAATTTGTGACAGACGACAATGGGATCGCTATTGACGATCAGCTTCCTGCTCCAAGTCGTGAGTACAGCATGGAACCCGGAGACAATCAGCCATATTCTGAATACAACGTTCTCGTAACCGCTCCGGGATACAACGACCGCTTCATATCTGGCGTGCAGATTTTCCCCGGAGAGAACGGAATCCAGAACATTGAACTGACCCCCGAAGACGGCAGTAGTGTAAATCCAATTGTTTTGGACGCTCATACACTGTGGGAACAATATCCTCCAAAAATTGCCGAGGACATGATAAAACCTGTGACACCATCCGGCGGCATCGTTCTAAGCCGTGTGGTCATACCTGAGACCATAGTAGTCCACGATGGCGCCCCATCAGACTCCACCGCTTCCGACTACTATGTGCCATACAAGGATTACATCAAAAATGTAGCCTGCAACGAAATATATTCAACCTGGCCGGATGCCGCAATCCGTGCAAATGTTCTGGCAATCCAGTCATTTACCCTGAACAGGGTCTACACGGAATGGTACAGGGGAAAGGGATATGACTTCACCGTCACCAGCAATACAGCATTTGACCAGAAATGGGTGTACGGCGCCACCATATTTGAGAATGTATCGCAGATCGTGGATGAGATGTTCGCCAGCTACCTGTCAAAGCCCAATGTATCCCAACCGCTGTTCACCCAGTACTGCGACGGACGTCGTGTGTCATGCCCCGGTTGGATGACGCAGTGGGGTTCTAAATCCTTAGCCGACGACGGGCTCACCGCCATCCAGATTCTCAGGTATTACTACGGCGATACCATATATATCAACTCATCTGAGACCATCGCCGGAATACCTTCATCCTATCCGGGCTACGATCTGACCATAGGCGCAAGCGGAGACAAGGTATCACAGCTCCAGCGCCAGCTCGCCCGCATAGCACTGAATTACCCTGCCATCGGTACAGTGACCGTTGATGGCATCTACGGACAGAACACAGCGGATGCGGTAAAGAAATTTCAGCAGATCTTCAACCTCCCTGCCACCGGAGTCACAGACTATAAGACATGGTATAAGATCTCGCAGATCTATGTGGGCGTAACCAAGATTGCGGAGCACGTGTGACCTCTAACAATGGGGTCAGGCACCTTTTACATGGATTTTACATTTGATTGCAAAAAAAGCTGAAAATCAAAATGATTTTCAGCTTTCAGCAGTTCGTAGGGGAATCGAACCCCTGTTTTCGCCGTGAGAGGGCGACGTCTTAGCCGCTTGACCAACGAACCATATGTGCTTGTATCCTGCCGCTTCGCTTGCGACCTGTTTAATATAACAGAAACGAAAGCAGAATGCAAGCACTTTTTTTATAAAATTGCAATGTTTTTTCAGATTATTGATTTAATTCGTACTGATGATCTACATAAAGTCAAACAGCGACAGCTGATTAGTCTCCGGCATTCCATCAAGGATTCCGAGTTCACTCATCTTCTCTATCATGCCCTTTCCTATCTTGGCACGCTCATTGATCTCCTCCTTTGAGAGGAATGGTCCTTTCTGGGCAGCGTCATAGAGCTGCTGGGCAGCCTTCTCTCCCATTCCTTCTATAGATGCAAATGAAGGCATAATCTTTCCATCTACGATCTGGAATCTGTCCGCTTTTGCCTTGTATATATCGATAGGAACGAAATCATAGCCTCTGGCATACATCTCAAGCACTATCTTCAGATCCTTGAGCTTGCCTTCATCCTTGGCTGATCGCTTGCTCTTATCCACCTTGCTGATCTCATTTATGAAATACAGCACTCGCTCCTTGCCAAAACACATCATCTCATAGCTGAAATCATCAGCCCTGATACTGAAAAATGCCGTATAGTATTCAAGCGGATAATTGACCTTGAACCATGCAATTCTCCACGCCATCATGACATACGCCGCAGCATGTGCCTTCGGGAACATGTACTTGATCTTCTGGCATGACCACACGTACCAGTCCGGTACTCCGTGGGCAGCCATCTCCGCCTTCCAGTCATCCCATTTGTCGCATTTGCCCTTGGCTACTATTCCCTTACGAACCTTCTCCATGATGTTGAATGCAAGTCCTGCGTCAAGTCCCATATGGATCAGATATACCATGATATCATCACGGCAGCAGATGGCCGTAGATATAGTACACTTTCCCGACTTGATGAGCTCCTGAGCGTTGCCCAGCCATACATCGGTTCCGTGTGCAAGTCCCGCTATTCGCACAAGATCTGAGAAACATGTAGGCTTGGCATCTATAAGCATCTGCATAGCAAAATCAGTTCCGAACTCAGGCACACCAAGACTTCCAAGTGGTATACCATTTATGTCCTCCGGAGTGATACCCAGAGATTTGGTGCTGTGGAAAAGTTCCATGACATCCTTGTCATCCAGCCTGATCTTTGTGGCGTCAAGTCCTGTCAGATCCTCCAGACGCCTTATCATGGTCGGATCATCATGTCCCAGGATATCGAGCTTCAGCAGGTTATGATCGATGGAGTGGTACTCGAAATGTGACGTGATGATATCACTGTTCACATCATTTGCCGGATGCTGTATCGGCGTAAATGAATATATCTCCTCATGCCTCGGAAGAACTATCATACCGCCCGGATGCTGTCCCGTGGTTCTCCTGACACCCGTACAGCCAAGTGCCAGTCGCTCCATCTCGCAGCGCCTCTTGGTAACGACTGCATTTTCCTCCGCATACTTCTTGATCTCCTTCTCACTCATTCCGGACGCTTTGGCCTCTTCCTCAAGTTTCTCCTTTGCGTGATCCTTGAAGTAATTGTACACATAGCCAAATGCTGTCTTCTCAGCCACACCGCCGACGGTTCCAGCCTTGAATGCCTTGCCCTTACCAAACAAAACTTCAGTATATGCATGAGCCTTTGACTGATATTCACCCGAGAAGTTTAGATCGATATCAGGCTCCTTGTCTCCGTTGAATCCCAGGAAGGTCTCGAACGGAATGTCATGTCCCTCCTTTATAAGCGGGGTTCCGCACTTCGGACAATCGCGATCCGGCATATCACATCCACTCATTCCTGAGTACGACTTTACCAGCTCAGAGTCAAAGTCCACAAAATGGCACTTTGGACAAATGTAATGTGCCGACAGCGGATTTACTTCCGTGATACCAGCCATAGTCGCCACAAATGACGAACCTACCGAACCTCTTGAGCCAACGAGATAACCGTGGTCATTTGAATCCCACACAAGCTTCTGCGCGATGATGTACATAACCGCAAATCCATTAGATATGATGGAATGAAGCTCCCTGTCCAGTCTCTCCTGAACCTGAGGTGGAAGATCCGGTCCATATATCTCATGTGCCTTCGTGTAACATATATCAGTCAGCGTCTGATCAGAATTCTCGATGATAGGCGGTGCCTTGTCCGGTCTGACAGGCTCTATCCTCTCTATCATATCGGCGATCAGATTTGTATTGGTGATGACCACTTCCTTGGCCTTGTCACTTCCAAGATACTGGAATTCCGCCAGCATCTCCTCTGTGGTTCTGAAATACAGAGGCGGCTGCATATCTGCGTCATCAAATCCCTTGCTCTTCATGATTATTGCTCTGTATATGTAATCCTCAGGATTGAGAAAATGCACATCACACGTAGCTACAACAGGTTTGTTGAACATCTCACCGAGCTCAACAATCCTCTTGTTGTATCCGATCAGATCATCCATGGTCTTTGGATCTTTTGCATCCCTTGTCATGAACTCATTGTTGCCAAGCGGCTGTATCTCCAGATAGTCAAACCAGTTTACAAGTCTCACTATCTCCTCATCCGGGGCATCGTCAACAATAGCACGAAACAGTTCCCCGGCTTCACAGGCGGAACCTATGAGCAGTCCCTCACGGTATTTGTTTATGAGACTCATCGGCATTCTAGGTCTTCTTGCAAAATACGTCAGATGGGACTCAGATATAAGTCTGTACAGATTAACCCTGCCTATCTCATTCTTTGCAAGTATGATACCATGGTACGTTCGGGCTTTCTTGATGGCATCCGGAGATGTACTACCCAATACATTTAGATCGTCCATGGTCTTAACACCCTTATCCTTCATCATATCCATAAGCTTGAAAAATACTTTTGATGTAGCCTCCGCATCATCTATGGCTCTATGGTGATGCGCATTTACAATCTTCAACTCTTTACATACTCTGTCCAGGGTAAATTTACCAAGCTCCGGGAGCAGGATATGACTGAGCGTCATGGTGTCGAGCACCGTGTTGTCAAACTTAAGTCCCAGCTCCTCAGCATTTTTTCTGACAAATCCCGTATCAAACGACGCATTATGTGCGACCACTATGTCGTCTCCGCAGAATTCCACAAACTTTGGAACAATGACATCAGACATAGGAGCATCCTTGACCATGTCGTCGTTGATCGATGTAAGCTGCTCTATCTGGTATGGGATCGGCACGCCCGGATTGATGAACTCAGAGAATGTATCAATCACCTCTCCATCCTTCACCTTGACTGCACCGATCTCTATGATCTTGTTGTGCTTCTTGGAAAGTCCGGTTGTCTCTATATCAAATACGACGTACTCTGAATCAATATTCTGGTTTCTGGAATTCTTTACGAGATCCTTGAGATCGTCTACAAAATATCCCTCCACACCATAGATGATCTTGAAATCCTTTCTGAGTCCCTTGGTGTGGTTTGCTATAGGGAAAGCCTGTACAACACCGTGATCCGTGATGGCTATAGCAGGGTGTCCCCAGTCGCTGGCTCGCTTCACTATAGTCTCTATATCAACCACACTGTCCATCTCACTCATCTTGGTATGCATGTGAAGCTCAACACGTTTTTCAGGATATGTATCCATTCTTGGCACCCGGAAATCCTGTATGTGTTTCATGCCAAGCACTCTGCATATCATGACTTCCTTGGCATACGAGTCAAATTCTGCAAGTCCCTTCATCCTGTAGAACTGCCCTTTCTGTATCTCCTCACGGTACACTTCCATATCCTCAGGGCTGCAGAACATCTTGAAACCGATAGTGTCGGTAAAATCCGTTATGTATCCGGTCAGTATGATCTTGCCGTTTCTCAGTTCTCTCTCCTCGGTATTCATGATCTGCCCGTGGATGACTACCTCTCCGATACCATCATTTATACTGGATATCTCAAGGAGCTGTCCCTCCACATCTCTTCCGATAAACACATCAGGATCATCTGAATACCTGCGTCTTCTGCCATATTTCTCCTTTTCTCCACCAGACTTCTGTCCGGAATCTCCCCCGGAAGATACCGTCTGAGTCTTTGTCTCCTCGCTCTTTTTTTCGTCATCAGGCTTGCTGCCCTTTTCAGCAACTCCGAACTTATCCTTGTCTACAGCCTTTCCATCGACGATTATATCCCCATGGTCTCTCAGATTGCTGAGTATGGCTTCTATCTTCTGCTGCTCCACAAGTGCACTTGCCTTTCTCAGCTTCTCTTTATCCGCTTCACTATACTCAAATGCCACGTTCACAGAAAGGTCGAATCTATCCTGGAACATATCCTCCATATAACTCTTGATCTTATCTGCATGAATCCTGGCTATCTTGCTGTCCTCTATGGCGATGGTTATGGCGTCCCCGTCGCAGTACCAGTCTCCCACAGACTTTGCGATCAGCCTGTAACCGACATTGCTGAACGATCTTATATCATACAGTATACTGTCCTCATATGCCTTTACTATGGCATCAAGATTGTACTGTGTAGACAGCGTATAGTGCTCCTTTATATTTACCGTATATCTCCTGCTGCTCTGGAGATATTTCTTTACACACTCCTCCGCCTTCTCTATGTTAGGCCTGCTGATTATGTGCCTCGATCTTATATCTATCTGAAGAACGCCCTTCTTATCATATATAGTTATCTTGGTGACATATACCTCAGTGAAAAGTCCGGCAAGCTCCTTTGTCATCTCCATCCCCGGAAAGACCTTCATGAAAAGCTCTGCCTGCTCCGCATCTTCATCAGCGTTGCTGGAAGCCGGAGTCTCCACAGACTTCACCGGCTCAGAAGATATTTCAGACTCTCGGCTTTCTCCTACTGTCACATTCTGCGCAGCGCCATCTTCCATGTCAACTGCAGCATTTTCTTCAGGATCTCTTTTTCCCTCATAAGTATAAGGCACACTCTCACGCTGCATATCCGCGTTCATCTGCTCCTCATACACTTGGCTCTCGTACACCTGCTGCTCGTATACCTGGCTCTCGTACATCTGCTGCTCCGCCATTTGAGCTTCATAATCCATCTGGGCCTGCATCTGGTCTGCGTACATCTGATCTATATTTTCCTGTTCCCAAATACGATCTTCGTTGTTCAATCTCTACTCACTCCAATTGTCTAATTCCCGCTTCAACGCTGGTATAAATTCATCCTCGCTCAATCTTCCAACTATCTCGCCCTTCTTTATGAGAAGACCACAGCCCTTGCCTCCTGCAATTCCAAGGTCAGCCTCTTTTGCCTCGCCCGGGCCATTCACCACGCAGCCCATGACCGCAACCTTTATGTTGAGATTGTCATAATCTGAGACAAGTTTCTCTACTTTATTTGCAAGGCCAATGAGATCTATCTCTGTTCTTCCACATGTAGGGCATGACACAAGTTCCACTCCGCCTTTTCGAAGTCCAAGAGCCCTTAATATCAGTTTCGCCGACAATATCTCATCCACCGGATCTCCTGTGAGTGACACTCTGATGGTATCTCCAATACCCTCATGGAGAATAATGCCAAGTCCCACCGATGATTTGATATTTCCCCTGGTCACAGTTCCCGACTCAGTTATACCCACATGCAGAGGATAATCAGTCTTATCTGCAATCAGCTCATGGGCTCTCACGCACATCATGACATCAGATGACTTTATACTGATAACTATATTGTGATAGTCCAGATCCTCGATCATCCTCACCTTGTCAAGTGCGCTCTCAACGATTCCCTCCGCTGTGACACCGCCGTATTTCTGTACCAGCTCCTTCTCAAGAGATCCGCTGTTGACACCAACTCTTATAGGTATATCCCTCTTCTTTGCAGCCTCCACAACCTTTGCAAGATTCTGCTGTCCGCCGATATTCCCAGGGTTGATCCTGATCTTATCCACGCCGTTTTCTATGGCTTTTATCGCCAGTCTGTAATCAAAATGTATATCTCCCACAAGCGGTATGTGTATCCTCTTCTTTATCTCCGGCACCGCATCCGCTGCAGCCTCATCGTTGATCGTACATCTGATGATGTCACATCCCGCTTTCTCAAGCTGGAGTATCTGCGAAACCGTGGCTTCCACATCACTCGTCTTCGTATTTGTCATAGACTGTATAAGTATGGGATTACCCCCGCCTATGACTCTGTCTCCTATTCTTATCTCTCTGGTCTTCATATATATTCATAACGCCAGTACCCACACATGGCACTGGCGCCTTTCCTCCTCTTATAAACTGCTTTTAACTAAAAAATACATTCTTGATATCGTTAAACAATATGACAACCATAAGTATCATGACAAGCACAAATCCTATGACTGTGACTATATTCTCCTTATCCTTCGGAACCTTTCTCCTCGTTATGAGCTCTATGAGAAGAAACAGGAACCTTCCTCCGTCAAGTCCCGGTATCGGAAGCATATTCATGATTCCAATGTTTGCCGACATAAGAACTATATAATTCATCCAGTTGAGCAGAACCGTGAGCACATCAACTTTTGCTGCCTCATTGAAAGTGTCGTTCATGCTCTTCGCAACGCCCACAGGACCTGACACCTGATCTGAGCTGACCTGTCTTGTTACGATCAGCTTGAGACTCAGGAATGTAGCCTTCACCCAGTATCTGACCTCATAAGCTGAATATTTCATGAGCTCACCAAAATTTTCTGGGAGCTTGTAACCTGAGCTTATTATTCCTATCTTGTAGCCTGCACTTGTCTTCACTGGATATACGGTTGTGTCATACACCTCACCGTCAGTTCGTTTAAGGGTGAGATCTATAGGTGATCCGTCTCCATATATCTCAAGATATATCTGAAGCTCACGGAAGTTCTTGATACTGCTTCCGCCTATCTTGAGCACCGTATCGCCATCCTGTATTCCGGCCTTGGCAGCAGGGTAATCACCACCAAATTCCTTGGCTATATCAGCATAGTCGCTCTCCTGTGCAAGTTCATCGCTGTAAACCCTGCCAATGGTTGCAGGATCTGTTCCGCAGAAATGTATTATCACAACAGAGAATATAAATGCAATCACTATATTCATAAATGGACCGGCAAGAACGACCGCCATCCTCGCCCATATGGATTTCTTGTCAAATGAGTTCTCGTCGTTCTCATTCTCCTCCTCATCCTCACTGAGCATCATACAATATCCACCGAGAGGAATAAGTCTGAGTGAATACTGGGTCTCCTTCTTGTTGAAAGAAAAAAGTTTTGGTCCAAGACCCATCGAGAATTCTTTTACTGTTATATGGTTCATCTTGGCAACTATAAAATGTCCAAGTTCATGGAAAAAAATAATTACACCAAATACAAGTATGATAAGTATTATGTTCAATCTACCACCTGCTTTCTACAAAATCATATACCCACTTCTCCGTGTCAAGTATCTGTGACACGTCAGGATCAGGGATCACTGTGTGTGATGCCATACACTCCTCAATGATCTTATATATATCAAGGAATTTAATCTTTCTGTCAAGGAATCTCGCAACTGCACACTCATTTGCCGCATTGAACACTGTAGGCATGGAACCGCCATCTGCTATGGCAGAATAGGCATACTTAAGTCCCTTGAACACATCCATATCCGGCTTTTCTATGAGGATGGAATTCATAGACCAGAAATCCAGTCTGTCTCCTGCAAGGAATCTTCTCTCAGGATAGAACAATGCATACTGGATAGGAAGCTTCATGTCAGGGGTTCCAAGCTGTGCAATGACCGCACCATCCCTGTACTGCACCATGGAATGGATGATACTCTGAGGCTGTACAACGACCTGTATGTTCTCCGGCTCCACGTCAAACAGCCACTTTGCCTCTATAACCTCGAGTCCCTTGTTGACCATTGTCGCAGAATCTATAGTTATCTTCCTGCCCATACTCCAGTTTGGATGCTTTAAAGCATCCTCAACCTTCACATGAGATAAGAATTCTGTATCTTTACCGCGGAACGGACCACCGGACGCGGTGAGCAGGATCTTCGCCACGTCACCGTGCACATTGCCCTGAAGTGACTGGAATATGGCGGAATGCTCGCTGTCAACCGGAAGTATGGACACTCCCTTCTGCTCTGCCAGAGGCATGATGATATGTCCTGCAGTGACCAGAGTCTCTTTATTTGCAAGGGCTATATCCTTGCCTGCATTTATCGCCGCTATCGTAGGTCTGATTCCTATCATACCCACTATACCTGTAACAACTATGTCTGAAGATCCAAGCTCTGCTATCTCGATAAGTCCTTCCATACCTGAAACTACCTTTATACCTGTATCTGCAAGACTTATACGAAGCCCTCTGGCGTCCTCCTCGCTCCATATACCTATTATCTCCGGATTGAATTCTCTGGCCTGAGCTTCAAGAAGCTTGATATTTCTTCCGGCAGCAAGTGCCACCACGTTCAGATCATCATTTGCTCTTGCTATATCAAGGGTCTGTGTTCCTATAGATCCCGTGGAACCAATTACCGCTACGTTCTTCATGATTTCCTCCTATAACCGCCGATTGCGGATAAAACACAATAGGCAGTATCCAGTAATTCCACTGAGCACTGCCCATCATCTCTACAACAAATACATCAGCAGATAGTATATTATAGGTGCTGTAAATATTATGCTGTCAAATCGGTCTAATATTCCTCCATGACCTGGAATCAGTTTTCCATAGTCCTTTATATCGTTATTTCTCTTTATGGCAGATGCGGCCAGATCACCGATCACCGCAGGGACTGCCCCCACAGCACCGATAACCGCAAATATAGCCGGTGCATAGTTCATATGCTCCACATAATTGTTGAACAATATTCCAAACACCACACCAAATATGCCGGCGCCAACTATACCTCCTATAAGACCTTCAACACTCTTCTTAGGGCTTAGTACAGGTGCCATCTTGTGCTTTCCGAGTGCCCTTCCAACGAAATACGCACATGTATCATTTATCCATGAACTTACAAATATGAGTAGCACAAGAACCAGTCCATGCTTCATATCCCTGATAAGATATACAAATGAAAGCATAACGCTGACATAGAAAAAGTCCATGAACGACGCCATGATCTGCTTGTCAGTATAAGTTGGAAACGCAAGCACATAAACTGCCAGCATGACAAGCAGATATACAACCATCATGGGTATTATTATATCCATTCTTCCAATATATATAGCCACATAATATACAACCGTGGCTATATAGCATACAAGTCCCGGAGTTTTCCTGTTCACTCCATAGACCCTGAGAAGCTCCATATTGCCTATGAGTGACACAAGTCCCATGAAGCCACATGTAACAATTCCGCCAAAATATAATGTAATGGCCAGTATAACAACAAGAACTGCACCACTTATAACTCTCTGTTTCATAAACTACCCTCCGGATACTTATTTTGCATCTCCGAATCTTCTCTCTCTCTTGTTGTAATATCTCACAGCCTTAACCAAAGAATCCATATCAAAATCAGGCCAGAGCGTATCTGTAAAATAAAACTCCGAATATGCAAGCTGCCATGGAAGGAAATTGGATGTTCTCTCCTCACCGCTTGTTCTTATGAGCAGGTCGGGATCAGGCACTCCTGCTGTATCAAGATATGTGCCAAATACAGGCTCGTCAATATTCTCCTCACTGACAGTACCTGCCTGTACGTCAGATATAAGTTTCTTTGTGGCCCTGACTATCTCATCACGCCCACCATAATTGATCGCAATATAGAACTGAAGTCCTGTGTTGCCTGCAGTCTCACGCTCCAGATTTTCCATCTTCTGAACAATATCGTCTGCAAGACCTTCTCTTTTACCAATAAGCCTCACACGCATATTGGCATTGTTTGAACGCTCTATACTGTCAACAAGATATTTCCTGAACAGATTCATGATGCCTGACACTTCCTCCACGGATCTCTTCCAGTTCTCAGTGGAAAAAGCATACACGGTAAGGTACTTTATGCCAAGCTTTTCACAGTTCTCACATATAGCCTCCAGAGCCTTTGCCCCCTCAGCATGGCCATAGTTTCTTGGAAGGAAACGCTTCTTAGCCCACCTGCCATTGCCATCCATGATTACGGCTACATGCTCCGGAATGTTTAATAATTCTCCGTCTATCTCTCTCTTCATACGATCACCGTTAATTAAACCGTAAGGATTTCCTTCGACTTTGCCTCAACAGCTTTGTCAACAAGGCCAACATACTTATCTGTGAGCTTCTGGATCTTCTCTTCACTGTCCTTAAGCTCGTCCTCACTGATGTCTCCGCTCTTCTCCATCTTCTTGATAGAGTCGTTTGCATCACGTCTTATATTTCTTATGGCAACCTTTGTTCCCTCGCCCTTTTTCTTGATATCCTTTACGAGCTCTTTTCTTCTGTCCTCTGTGAGCTCAGGAAAATTCAGGATAATATTTCTTCCATCATTGTTCGGTGTGATACCCAGATCAGAATTCATGATAGCCTTCTCAATCTCCTTCACAAGAGATGGCTCCCATGGTGCGATCATAAGAGTTCTTGCCTCTGGAACCGTGATGTTTGCAAGCTGCTGCATAGGTGTTGGAACACCGTAATACTCAACCTTGATCTTGTTGAGGATGTTAGGGTTTGCTCTTCCCGCTCTGATGGTAGCATACTCAGCCTCAAGGCTGTCCACTGATTTCTGCATCTTCTCTTCGTACTGTGATAACATTGTTTTCATTCCTCCTGAATATATATTTAATCTCAAAATGTATTTCTTTAATTATGAACATCTGTATATCTGTTTATTCTGCTGTCACATATGTTCCGGTAAATCCGCCTGTGACAGCCTTGACTATACTGTTCTCATCATTAAGGCCAAAAAGCATCATAGGCATCTTGTTCTCCATGGCAAGAACTGCTGATGCAAGATCGATAACCCCGAGCTTGTTATCAACTATATCGCTCATCTTCATAGTGTCATACTTCTTTGCGTCAGGGTTGATCTTTGGATCGCTGTCGTACACGCCATCAATGGCTTTTCCTGACAGAATCACATCAGCCTGCACCTCGATGGCCATGAGAACTGTCGCCATATCTGTTGAGAAATATGGATGGCCTATTCCGCCTGCAAAGAACACAACATCTCCCTGTTCCATGTAAGCTATGGCCTTATCCTTGTCAAAAAGCTCTGTCATATTGCCACACACAAAAGGTGTCATGATATGTGTCTTCAGTCCGCAGCTTCGGAAGCTGTCTGCCGTATATATACAGTTCATGACTGTTGCAAGCATTCCTATGGAATCTGCCTTTACTCTGTCCATATTGTCAGATGTTCTTCCTCTCCAGAAGTTACCTCCTCCGATGACTACGCACACCTGTATACCTTTATCTACGATCTGCTTCACCTGACCAGACACATCTCTGACTGTCTCCTCATCAAATCCGTGTTTCTTCTCACCGGCCAGTGCCTCACCGCTCATCTTGAGCAGAATTCTATCCATCTTCATATCGATATCCATCCTTTGTATTTTCTTTTTTATTCTGTATTGATATTAAACGCTTACAGCAAACCAGACATATAAGCCCAATTTCACCGCAATGCTCATTATAACATACATATCCCATATTTCAAACAACAAGTTGCCACTTGTCACAAACATATCACATGACATCACCGACAAAGCTTAACATAAAAAGGCTCTGTTTTAGCATCAGTCCGACATATGTCTTCCCATCACTAAAGCAGAGCCTTGTATTATTTACAATTAATTATTTTCAATTAATTATTTTCAATTTATTCTTTTAATTTCTTCAATATCAGGCTTCGTCTGTATCAGTCTGTATTTGCAATGGAATCCACATCATCCTCTACCTGGAAAGTTGAGAGATCCAACATGTTACCATATCCTGATTCATTCACAACATTGTCACTGATGTTCTGTACTGTAACTGACGGCATATAGTTGTTATCGTCGAACAGGAATCTGTGAAGTGCAGTTGCATTTGTCGCAAGATCACAGGCAACAATGTAGCTCACTCCATCCATCGTAGGGCTTGCGATCGTGAATGGGAATCCTGTAGTCGTGGAAAGTTTGTAGTCAAAGCATGACTTCGCCATGTCAATGATCTCCTTTTCAGTAAAGCTTGATGCCACATCATCCACAACAACATTTATACAGTCGAGAAGCTTCGAGATTCCGGCGCTCTTTGCAGCCTCGATCATCTTTGATATGACAGTCCTCTGTCTCCAGGTTCTTGTGATATCACCCTCGTCCGTACTTCTGATTCTCGAATATGCTGTCGCCTGAACACCGTTCAGATGAACAACACCTGTATCGTATACATAATCTGAGTAGATACCATTCACACCCATCTGCTCATCTATACACTGATTGAGCTTATAAAGCTCAGACTCCTTGATCTCCACATCTATGCCACCTAGTGCATCTATCGCCTCTGTGAGTGCCGTGAAGTTGACTGCCACATAATCTGTTATATTCAGGTCGAGATTCTTGTTGAGCATGTTGACTGCCCCCTGTGCTCCGCCGTAAGCATAGGCATGCGCAGCCTTCTCATATGACTGGCTGTCATTGCAGAGCTCAAGATATGTGTCTCTGTACAGAGATACAAGCTTTACTTCCTGTGTATCATTGTTGATACTGCATATAATGATACTGTCTGATCTTACACCGTCATCAACCATTCCCGAATCACGGGTATCTATACCAAAAAGTGCTATGTTGGTATAACCAGTCATCTTCTTTACTGTCTCCTCGTCAAGGTCCTCATTTATATGTGTATTCTTGAGCTCGTTGTACTGCATCTTATTGTATGTGTTGTTGATATACGCCTTTACAAACAAAAATCCTATAACGATTGCTGCCACGATCTCCACGGCAAGTATGATTCCCCATACCCTGTTCTTTTTCTTTCGTGTTTTATCACTCATATCCTGTCCATCTTCCGCATATTTCGAATTGTCTTCGTCATCATAATACTCTTCTTCCTGATAGTCGGATGCATATGTGTCCTTAACCTCTGGATCTACATCTACATCATTGACACTCTGATCCTCGTCATACTCATCAGGTCCAAATGCGCTGTCAGAAAGATCATCTGTCACCGCAGATTCGCTGTCATCATAACCGTAATCATCCGCATCATCATCATAATCGTTGTCATCATCAAACAGCATCTCACCGGAATAAGCTCTCTTATTCACTGGCTTGTTCGCATCAATGTCACGGCCATCTTTATTATTTCCCATATTATTCTCCTAGATTTACAGTATATTAGTCTTTCAAATTCATACAAAAATGAATTTTACTACAAACAATCTACAAATTCAACGTAAGTATAGATAATTCACATTTTTTTTATTTTATATCGTCTCCCAGGACAAATTTGTCCATCACCGGAACAAGGCCGTCATCATCATTCGACAGTGTTACATAGTCCGCATTCTGCTTTACTATATCCTGGGCATTTGACATGGCAACTCCCACTCCTGCGTACTGGATCATCGTCAGGTCGTTGTATCCGTCACCGCAGGCGATCAAATCCTTCACATCCATATCAAGCACTCCGAGCAGCTTCTCAAGGGACGTTGCTTTGTGGACGTTCATCGGCATGATCTCCACAAAGTAAGGCTCCGAACGGAATATGGTAACTTTGTCACCGAATTTCTCAGAAAGTTCCTGTTCTATTTTCTCTGCTTTCTCTGGCGCAGCCGTTATCAGGCATTTGTTCAACGGAAAATCAATATATTCACGGAAGTTGTCTATTCTGGTCAGCTCCATATGATTGATGCTCGCCTCAAATGTCATATAGCCGTCTATGTCCGTTCCGGTTATAACCCTGTCACCGTCATATGTGACCATTCCGCATCCAGCTTTTATACAATAATCATATATCTCTCTTACTACGTCGTTGTCCAGCACAGCCTGATACACAACCTCTCCTGTGCTGTAATTCACTATCCTTCCGCCGTTAAATGCAAGAACAAAGCCGCCAAATCTGCCGAGCTCTATAGTATCTGCTATCTTTCTGATTCCTGGAAGCGGTCTTCCAGATGCTATGGCAACTATGTGTCCTTTCTCCTGAATCTCGATAAGCTTTTCAAGGGTTTTTGGCGTAACTTCTTTTTCAGTATTTGTCAGTGTTCCATCAATATCAAGGGCAAGTAATTTCTTATGCATAACTTCCTCCACATTTGTGATATTATCTACTATGTAAATATGATCATTTATTATATAATGTAACTATCGTCCGGCAGATGATGTCTGCCACCAATACTGCAACCGGAGAAAATCACATGGATATAAACATATACGTTAATCAGAAAAAAATCAACCCTTTATGCCAGAAAGCGATGGCTGAGTATCAGAAAAGGGTATCCCCCTACTGCAATCTCAAAATAGTATGTCTCCCGAACAAGATAAAATTCACATCCGGGAAAAACACTGCAAATTATTATCTGTCACATGGTCTCACCATATCTTCCGAGGACTATGCAAATCAGATAAATGACGTATCGGTGGGTGGAATCTCAAAGATCAATTATTATGTAGGATACGACAGCGAGCTAACTTCCGGCATGGAAGAATTCCCACTCTGCTCCATATCCCCATCCGATGAGATGTCTGCTCTCCTGCTCTCAGAACAGGTATACCGGGCATTCACCATATTGAATAACATAACCTATCACAAGTGACATTCACCACATCCAAATACATATCTTCACATTTCTGAAGATATGATCTGCAGCTGCTCTGCAAGAGCAACCCTCATGAGCTGATGTGGAAATGTCATCTCAGACACGCTGAACTTATAGTCAGCCATCCTTATGATATCCGGATCAAGTCCAAGGGATCCCCCTATGACAAATGTAACCGTACCATATCCCTGCTGCTTCACACGTTCTATCCTGCTCTTAAGCTCCTCTGTGGCGGTCTTTCGCCCCTCTATGCACAGCACTATCACATAATCGTCCCTTGATATGACATTCTTCAGTCTCACGGCCTCAGCATGTATTATCATGGAATTGACCTTTTCACCGCTTTTCTGTGGGATCCTCTCATCAGGGACTTCACAGATCACAAGCTTGTCCCTCTTGTCTATCTCCCTGCGGTATCTGTCTATCAATTCTGTAAAATACTCTTCTTTTATGCGTCCGACACACGCTATCTTGTAAATCAATCTGGATCTTCCTCCGCTTCTACGACTGGTCTGCCATCATTCTGTCAAATACCTTCAGCTCATCCTCACTGTTCTTATCCGTTGCAGCGCTCACCACCAGACAGAAAAGTGCACTTACCAGAAATCCCGGCACATCACCGCTCAGTGAAAAATATTCAGACAGACTGCCATTATCTATAATAGGTAGATACTGCCACAGAAAATACGCAATTATACCTGAAATAATGCCGGCAAACATCCCGGATCTCGTGGAATTTCTGTACATAAGCGTGAACATAAGAGGTGCAGCAAGTGCCGCAGCGCAGAGCCCCCAGCTATGAACTATCATCATCTCACGGTTGTACTTTGAACATTCTGCCACAAAAAACAGTGCGATACCTGTAATAACGACAACTCCTATATCAACCAGAAGCTTCACATAACTGTGATCTTTGAATACAGGCGGCACCATTCCTCTCATATGCTCACATATATTTCTCATAAGCGATTCCATCATGACAACAACGGCAAGCACGAACACCATAAGCATGAAAAATCTTGCAGCATATGCCACAGTACCACTTCCAAGGAGTTTTTTGAGAAGCATATTGTATACCTGAAAAGAATTCATTCCTGAATACACACGTTCAGGGTAAAGAACCGGAACCACAAGCATTGCAAGCACACAGCTGGACAGGATCGTGAGTCCTTCAAACACTATGGCCCATATTCGTCCCGCATCAAGTTCCTTCACATCCCGGATATTTATGACACCCTTGTACATAAGCGGCATTGCGATACAGCCAAGGCCTACCCCCGCCATGGATACCGCACTTCCAACACTGATATGCTCTCCATCATAATACATGATGTTCAGATATATGCTTGTACCCCCACTCAGTCTTGAACGTCTGTAATTATCCAGCAGTTCATACACGTCTATTCTGTAAAAAATAAGTCCTATCATGGCAAGACATACGCATATGACAAGGATAAATACAACTGTCTTTATGATACCCATAAATCGGTTGTCAACCAATATAGTTGCAAGAACCAGGCACACCGTGATCGCCACCAGGCACAGACTCTCATCCATATCCATAAAATACGCCACAACCGACACTATTACCCTGAGCACCGATACAAGTATTGCTCCAAGAGTCACGATCCACACCACTGAGACCAAATCCTTCAGTATCCACGAATCATATCTTGCGGCAAATAGCTCTGGCGCATTGTGTATCTTCTTTTTAGAAAATTCCACATACGAGTTCATCCTCTTGGACAGGAATATCCATCCTACGACATTTCCCGCAAACAGTCCTATAGCCACAAAACACTGACCGGCACCGTGGAACACTATATTTATAGGAAGGAGAAAGATGACCCAGAGTATAACATCATTCGCACATACCTGGCCAGCAGTGGCTATACCGCTGGAATTCTTTCTCTTTATACCAAATACTCTCTTATCTGTAAAAATCGACATCTTTCACATCTCCTAAATTGAACGTCAACCCATTTTATCACACTTGAAGAATAACCGCCACCATCTAATTTATTGTTACATTTGACGAAATGTTTCTAATAATTGCATTATTTTTTCAATAGTACAAAAACTACTGTTGTGATATAATCGAATGCAAATGGGCTTTTGCATATTCATTACATTGATTTTACCTGGATTATACACAGGTAACATATTTTTTACTCAGGAGGGCAATTATCTTGGATCTGTTTTCAATTTTAACGTTGCTTGGAGGTGTAGGTCTGTTCCTTTTCGGAATGAATCTCATGGGTGCCTCGCTCAAGAATCTGGCAGGAGGAAGTCTTGAAAAGGTTCTTGAAAAGCTGACAACAGGAAAGAATCAGGTAGTCGGCAATATAAAAGGATTTACACTCGGAACCGCCGTCACGGCCATCATACAGAGCTCGGCTGCAACAACCATCATGCTCATCGGTTTTGTAAATGCCGGCATCATGAAGCTCGGTCAGGCTATTCCTGTTGTATTTGGTGCAAACATAGGTAGTACCGCAACAGCACAGATTCTCCGTCTTGGAGATCTCGGTGAAAGCAACATTTTCTTAAGATTATTAAAACCGTCATCATTTGCTCCTATTCTTATATGTATAGGTGCATTTATCATACTTTTCACAAAGAACAACAAGAAGCGCGATGTCGCAAGCATTCTTGTGGGTCTTGGCGTACTTTTCCTCGGTATGAACACCATGGAGGGAGTATTTGCACCACTCAAAGAATCAGAAAGCTTCCAGAATCTGTTCACATCATTCAACAACCCATTCCTCGGAATACTCATAGGTCTCGTACTGACAGCCATCATACAGAGTTCATCCGCTTCTGTCGGTATACTTCAGGCTATATCATCAACAGGAGTCGTAACCTATGGAACAGCCATTCCTATTATTATCGGTCAGAATATAGGTAAGTGTATGACCATCATTTTAGGAGGAATCGGTGCGAACAAGAAAGCAAAGAGAGTGTCACTCTCCTACCTCCTCTTCAACATATTTGGCGCAGTATTCTTTGTAGTTGTCATATACGGGCTCCAGCTCTTTATAGATATGCCATTTATGGAAAAGGTAGTAAACCGTGGAGATATAGCGAATGTCCACTTCCTGTTCAACTTCATCATAAGTATCATGCTTCTACCATTTACAAATCAGGTGGCAAAGCTCACAGGAAAGATAATTAAAGACGACGAAGAATCCAAGATTGATAAAGAACTCGCATCCCTTGATCCACGACTTATAGCGACGCCAGCCATCGCTATCTCACAGGCAAGAAACGTCATGTTTGCCATGGCAGACTGCATACGTGAGAACTTCTCAATAGCCTGTGGCCTCATATCTGAGTACAACGAAGAAGACGCTGCAAAGCTTGAAGAAAACGAGGATTTCATCGACAGATGTGAGAGCTCTCTGAACAACTTCCTTCTCAAAGTTACATCTCAGAACAATATGTCCAGATCAGAGAGACTTGACGTATCCGAGCTTTTAAACAGTCTCAGTGACATGGAGCGTATCGGAGACCACTGTGAGAATCTTCTTGTGGTGTCAAGGAACATAATCGATCAGAAGATAAACTTCTCAGACCAGGGAATGAAAGAGATACAGACAGCACTTAAAGCCACTGACAATATCATAGATATGACACTCAGTGCGTTCAAAGAGGACGATCTTCAGGCAATATCCAGAATAGAACCTCTTGCTCAGACCATAAGCGAGATCACCGAACTCATAAAAGATCACCACGTAGTGAGACTGCAGGTCGGTGAATGCGGTATTCCAGGTGGTTTTGCCCTGGTGGATATCCTCACAAGTCTCGACCGTATCGGAAGCCACTGTAAGAATATCGGACTTCATATAGCCAAGAAGATCCGCGGAATACACATGGACGAGATGCACGGCCATATCTATATCACCGGCTACAAGACCTCCGAGGAATACAAAGCCCTGTACGCTTACTACTCTTCCATGTACGCAGATCCTATAACAGATGGATTTAACAGTAGTCTGAAGGAGCTGCGTCAGATCACAACAGCCGACGAAGAGACTGATACATCTGATACGGAAAAGTCTGAAAATGCTCCAGGCACGGATGCCATGGCCAGTGAAAAGCCTGTCAAAGACAAAGAAAATGGCAGACAGAAAGAAAGCCAGAAGAAGTCAAATGATGGACAATCCGGCAAGAAGAAATCAACAAAAAATAAAGTGTCAGAAAAACATGATAAGATAAAAGAACGAATCAATGACAAATATTCTGAAAAGAATAAAAAAAGTCAAAAGAAGAAATAATCATATGTAATAATAAAGGAATCGCAACTGCATGCTGTAATCTTGGCATGTGATTGGCGATTCCTTTATTATTGTCACATAACATCCTTATTCTCAAAATACATCATCCCGCTGGCCATTGTGATCACCAAAAGCCCGCCGGCAACCGCAAGTCCGCTCTCCGGGCTGATTCCATCCTCCACCACATACGACA